>Ga0335083_10000536_pt1 | contig 57174 bp, 51 predicted proteins | sample Lox_Sample_42_FD_206716 | JGI IMG/M metagenome (GOLD analysis project Ga0335083, IMG submission 206716) | Soil microbial communities from Loxahatchee National Wildlife Refuge, Florida, United States - Lox_Sample_4.2 | ecosystem: Environmental > Terrestrial > Soil > Wetlands | place: USA...
GCGCCGCCGCCCCTCGCCGGCGCGCCGATCGCCACCACTTCTTCCGTGTCGGCGCCGTCACCCAGCACATAGGAGCAGCAGAATGTCGTGTCCTCGGTCGGGCCATAGCCGTTGATCAGGCGGGTGTGCGGCATTGTCCGCCGCGCCAACGCGCAATGATAGGGCGATGCCGGCTCGCCGCCGAAGCTGACCATGCGCATGCCGGCCAGTGTCTCCGGCGCGGACTCGACGAGCAGGTCGAACAGTCGTGCGGTGAAGAAGGCGGCCGTGACGCCGCCCTGCCGGATCAGTCGGCCGAGATCCGAAACAGACCATTGCAAGGGGAGCAGGCAAAGCTTCGCGCCATTGAGCAGCGCACCCCAGACTTCCCAAGTGAAGAGGTCGAATTCCCGCGACGAAATTTGCAGGACCGTATCGTCAGGCAGGATCGGCAGATGGCAATCGCCCGTGACCAGCGGCACGATGCCGCCGAGCGGGCAGATCACGCCTTTGGGCGTGCCGCTCGATCCGGAGGTGAACATGATGCAGACCGGATCGTCCGTCTGCTGATCCCCGGTCGTCCATTGGACGGTAGCCTCGTCAAAGTCCTCGGGCGGCGCGGCGAGACATGGAATGCCGAGGCTTTGCGGTCCGTCCGTCGCGTCGACCAGCAGATAGTCGATCCCGGCGTTGGCGATGACCTCGCACACGGCAGCCAGCGCCATTTTCCTGTCGATCGGGGCATAGACGGCCCCGATCCGGACGCAGGCCACCACGCACTCGATGAACTCGCAGGCTTGTGTGATGCGAATGCCGACCCGGTTTTGCGGACGGACGCCCTGCGCCCAAAGCCACGCGGCGCGCCGCGCGGTCCGGCGATCGAGCTCCGCGTAGGTGAGACTCAGCCCGTCGCCTTCGATCGCGATCCGGTCCGGGACCGCCTTGCAGGTCGCCGCGAACAGATGCGCAGGCCAAAGACCAGGCTGACTTTGAATGGCTGTCTCGCGCAGAATCGCCCCCACGTTCGATTCGGTCTTACCGCTTTGCCGCGCGACTACACTCCAACGGTAGGCACGGTGGCAACAGGATTTACCCTGTTTCCGTCGGCGCCAGTGACAAGAAAAAGGGGGCCCGAAAGCCCCCTTGATCCCGTGTCATTTCGCCGTCTTCGATCAGGCGAAGCTGACGGTAGCCTTGGTCGCCTTGCGGCGGCGCATCGTCGCGCCGAGCGCGCCGAAACCGATCACCATCATGCCCCAAGTCGCCGGCTCCGGCACACAGGGCACTTCGGTCAGGCTCTTCAGCTTGACATAGTCCGAATATTTGTCCGGGTTCGGCATGGCGGCGGAAATGAAGAACAGATTGCCGATGTCGCCGCCGCTGATGGTCCGCGAGAAATTGCTGCCATCGGACATGCTGTTGCCGTTTGAGGCGTTGAAGGGATCGAAATCCGCATCAAGTCCCGCCCAGCTCGTGAAGTTCAGCGTGCCGCTGAACGGAACATTCGTCTGGCCGGCCGCATAGGTGATGTCGGTATCACCCCAAGCCGTCATGCCGAGCTTGGTCACGTCGACCGACTTGCTGAACTGGAGAACGAGGATGTCCGTCCAGCCGCTGTTGTCGACGGTGTGATTGGGCGAGCTGCCATCCTCGCTCCGGTCGGTGACGCCCAGACCATAGCCCGCATACTGACCCACATAAGCCGTCTGCAGAACAGTCTGGCCCTTGGGGACCGTGCTGCTCGGGCAGCTTCCGGTTTTCCCGGTGCTCGTGCAAATGGAATAGGCGGTCACTTCGACCTTGGTGCCGTCGCTGCCGGTGAAGGTGCGGACATCGCCATAGGTGCCCGACGAGTTGGTGCCGCCGGTGTCGAACGTGAAGGTCACGGCCGCTGAAGCGGCCGCCGGCATCATCGCCGCCATGGCGAGACCCGTCGCCGCAAAAAGAGCGGCCTTTCCGAAGAACTTACGCATGATTTCCCACACTCCCACTTGTATTCGGCGGCCTTTCCCCACGCGCGCCGGTAACTCAATCAATCGATTTGCTGGCCGAAGAACGGCCCTCAACATGGATATGAATAGAATTTGGTAAGATTCGTGTCAAAGCCGGTAACCATATGGACTGACCCAAATTTGGACTCGCGCATTTTTTGCACCTGCGCAAGGGGTGTGTGGCATCATGCTTGCGCTCCCTTGCGTTCGCTTCTATATCGCCCTCGCTTTCCTGACATCGCCAAGAGGTTGGGGCCGGGCCGCAAGGCTCCGGCAGCGAAGCGCTTTGTTTATTCATGTCGGAGCAGGAATGGCGGACCTCGCCGCATTGACAGCCTGTATCGAGCCGGAGGCGCGCGCCCTCGGTTTCGATCTCGTGCGTGTCATGCTGTTTGGCGGCGGAGACGACCTGACGCTCCAGGTCATGGCCGAACGGCCGGACACCCGTCAGCTCGATATCGAGGATTGCGCCGCCCTGTCGCGCCGCATTTCCGACATGCTCGATGCACTGGAAGCGAAGGGGCAGGACCCGATCGAGACCGCCTATCGGCTGGAGGTCTCCTCGCCGGGCATCGACCGGCCGCTGACCCGCATCAAGGACTATACCGACTGGGCGGGTCATGAAGCGCGCATCCATCTCGCCGAACCCGCCGCGGACGGCCGCAAGCAGTTCAAGGCGGTCCTCGGAGGACTGGATGGTGAAACCGTCCTGCTCGATGACCCCAAATCCGGCCGTCACACCGTTGAATTTTCGAATATCGCCAGCGCGAAGCTCATACTGACCGACGCGCTCATTTCTGCTACTGTCCCACTCTCCACCGAGGGCGCGGACGAAATCGTCACCCAGGAACAGGAAGACTAAGCCATGGCCAACGCCATCTCCGCCAACAAGGCCGAGCTCATCGCCATCGCCAATTCGGTGGCCAGCGAGAAGATGATCGACAAGGCGATCGTCATCGAGGCCATGGAAGATGCGATCCAGCGCTCGGCGCGCGCCCGCTATGGCGCCGAGAACGATATCCGCGCCAAGCTTGATCCCGAAACCGGCGATCTGCGCTTGTGGCGTGTTGTCGAGGTGGTCGAGCTGGTCGAGGACTATTTCAAACAGGTCGACCTCAAGGCGGCGCAGAAGCTGCAGGCCAATGCCGCGATCGGCGACTTCATCGTCGATCCGCTGCCGCCGGTCGATCTCGGCCGCATCGATGCACAGAGCGCCAAGCAGGTCATCTTCCAGAAGGTCCGCGACGCCGAGCGCGAGCGCCAGTTCGAGGAGTTCAAGGACCGCACCGGCGAGATCATCACCGGCGTCGTCAAGTCGGTCGAGTTCGGCCATGTCGTGGTCAATCTCGGCCGCGCCGAGGGCGTCATCCGCCGCGACCAGCAGATCCCGCGCGAGGTCGTGCGCGTCGGTGATCGCGTGCGCGCGCTCATCCTCAACGTGCGTCGCGAGAATCGCGGCCCGCAGATTTTCCTTTCCCGCGCCCATCCCGACTTCATGAAGAAGCTGTTCGCGCAGGAAGTGCCGGAAATCTACGACGGCATCATCGAGATCAAGGCCGCCGCCCGCGATCCGGGCAGCCGCGCCAAGATCGGCGTCATCTCGCGCGACAGCAGCATCGATCCGGTCGGCGCCTGCGTCGGCATGAAGGGCAGTCGCGTGCAGGCGGTCGTCCAGGAAATGCAGGGCGAGAAGATCGACATCATCCCCTGGAGCGAGGACACCGCGACCTTCGTCGTCAACGCGCTCCAGCCCGCCACCGTCAGCCGCGTCGTCATCGACGAGGATGAGGAGCGCATCGAGGTCGTCGTCCCCGATGACCAGCTGTCGCTCGCCATCGGCCGCCGTGGCCAGAATGTCCGGCTCGCCAGCCAGCTCACCGGCAAGGCGATCGACATCATGACCGAGGCCGATGCGAGTGAGAAGCGCCAGCGCGAGTTCGTGCAGCGCTCGGAGATGTTCCAGAACGAGCTGGACGTCGATGAGACGCTCTCGCAGCTGCTGGTCGCCGAAGGCTTCACCGAGCTGGAAGAGGTCGCTTATGTCGGCCTCGACGAACTGGCCTCGATCGAGGGCTTCGACGACGAACTGGCCGAGGAGCTGCAGAACCGCGCGACCGAAGCGCTGGAGCGCCGCGAGGCTGCTGCCCGCGAAGAGCGCCGCGCGCTCGGTGTCGAGGACGATCTCGCGACCATGCCGCACCTCACCGAAGCGATGCTGGTCACGCTCGGCAAGGCCGGCATCAAGACGCTCGACGATCTCGCCGATCTCGCCACCGATGAGCTCATTGCCAAGAAGCGCACCGATCCGCGCCGCCGCCGTGACCAGGCGGAGGAGAAGGGCGGCGTGCTGGCCGAATATGGCCTCAACGAAGAGCAGGGCAATGAGATCATCATGGCCGCGCGCGCACACTGGTTCGCCGATGAGGAAAATGCCTGATGGCCGATTTCCTCATCCCATTCAGGGAGGACGCAGATGCTGCGGTTTTCTCCCAATGAGCGCCTAAGGCTCCAACATTCCGATGTGCTCCTCCCCGAGACGGGGAGGGGGACCGCCGGCGAAAGCCGGGGGTGGAGGGGGCGTGCCACACCGCTTTCCCCCTCCGTCAGCGCTGCGCGCTGCCACCTCCCCGTGCCGGGGAGGATTGCATGAGCGAGCGTCGCTGCATCCTCTCGGGCGAGCGCGCCGAGCCGGCGCATCTCATTCGCCTGGCGATTTCGCCGGAGGGCGAGGTGCTGCCGGATGTGCGGGGACGTGCGCCGGGTCGTGGCGCCTGGCTTGGCGTGCCGCGCACCGAGCTTGAGCAGGCGATGCGCAAGGGGCGCCTCAAGGGCGCATTGGCAAGGGCCTTCAAGGGCGAGGCGCTGCGCGTGCCGGACGACTTGCCGGAGCGGATCGCGGCCGCGCTACGCGCCGACGCACTGTCGCGACTGGGCCTGGAGGCCAAGGCGTCAAACCTCATCACCGGCCATGAAAAGATCGACGTCGCGGCGCGCCGCGGCGAAGTCCATCTCCTGCTCCATGCCAGCGACGCCGGCGCCGACGGATCGCGCAAGCTCGATCAGGCCTGGCGCGTGGGCGAGGGCCGCGAGGGCGAGGACCTGGCCGGCATGACCTTGCCGGTGGACCGCGAGGCCCTATCTATGGCATTGGGACGAAATAATGTCGTCCATGTCGCGGTGACCAATGCCGGGGCGGCGGAGCGGCTGAATATGCTGCTCGCTCGCTGGCAAAGCTATCTGGGATGCGCTAACGGGGCGCCGGGGACTTCTCCGGCCGAGCGTGAACATTTGGAATTGGGGCCTCCCGAGGCCGCGGAATGACGATGGCGGGTCGACGCGCATGCGTGGGCCCGGCGATGCTTTTTATTGAAGGGTTTGGTTGCGTCGATGAGCGATAATAACGGAGATAAGCCGGTCCTGGGCCGCAAGCCGCTTGGCCTCAAGCGGACGGTCGAGGCTGGCCAGGTGCAGCAGAGCTTCAGCCATGGCCGCAAGAACACGGTCGTGGTCGAGGTCAAGCGCCGTCGCATCATCGGCAGGCCCGGCGAGGCCGAGCCCGTTATGACCGCGCCCGAGCCCGTCGCTCCGCCGCCCCCGCCCGTCCAGCAGGCGCCGCGCCCGGCCGTGGCGCCGCCGCAGCGCCCGTCCGCGACCGACAGCCTCCTCTCCCGTCAGGAAATGAACGCCAAGCTGCTGCGCGAGGCCGAGGAAGCGCGCATGGCCGAGCTGGAAGAGGCGCGCCGCCGCGAGGAGGCCGATCGCGCCGCCGCCAGCGAGGAGGAAAAGCGCCGGGCCGAGGAAAATCGCCGGGCCGAGGAAGAGGCCCAGCGCCAGCGCGACGAGCAGGAAAAGGCTGATGCCGAGACGGCCAAATCGGCGCCTGCCGGTGAACAGGTCGTCGAGGAAGAGGGCGAGGAGGATCGTCCTTCGCCGCGCCGCTTCACCCCGGTTTCGCCGGCCAAGCGGCCGGAGGTCAAGGTCGAGCGCCCGAAACGCGGCGCCGGCGACGATCGCCGCCAGTCCGGCAAGCTCACCGTCAACCGCGCGCTCTCCGACGATGACAGTGCCCGTGCCCGTTCGCTGGCCGCGCTGCGCCGCGCGCGAGAGAAGGAATATCGCCGCACCCATACCGGCGGCCAGGTCCAGCGCGAGAAGCAGGTGCGCGACGTCGTCGTGCCCGAGGCGATCACTGTGCAGGAACTCGCCAACCGCATGGCCGAAAAGGGCGCCGATCTCGTCAAGGCGCTCTTCAAGATGGGCATGATGGTCACGGTCAACCAGACCATCGACCAGGACACCGCCGAGCTGCTCGTCGAGGAGTTCGGGCACCGGATCACCCGCGTCTCCGAGAGCGATGTCGAGATCGACACCGCCGCGGATATCGACTCCGTCGAGTCCCTCAAGACGCGGCCGCCGGTCGTCACGATCATGGGCCATGTCGACCATGGCAAGACCAGCCTGCTCGATGCGCTGCGCGGCACCGATGTCGTGGCCGGCGAAGCGGGTGGCATCACCCAGCATATCGGCGCCTACCAGGTGAAGACCAAGGGCGGCGATATCATCACTTTCCTCGATACGCCGGGCCATGAGGCCTTCACCGAGATGCGCGCGCGCGGCGCTAACGTCACCGACATCGTCGTGCTGGTCGTTGCCGCCGATGACGGGCTGATGCCGCAGACCATCGAGGCGATCAATCACACCAAGGCCGCCAGGGTCCCGATGATCGTCGCGATCAACAAGGTCGACAAGCATGAGGCCAATCCGCAGCGCATCCGCGAGCGCCTGCTCGAGCATGAGGTCGTGGTCGAGGAAATGGGCGGCGACACCCAGGATGTGGAAGTCTCCGCGCTCAAGAAGACCGGCCTTGACGATCTCATCGAGAAGATCCTGCTCCAGGCCGAGCTGCTCGAACTCAAGGCCAATCCCGATCGCCCCGCCGAGGGCACGGTCGTGGAAGCGCAGCTCGACAAGGGCCGCGGCCCGGTCGCCACGATCCTGGTCGGCCGCGGCACCCTCAAGGTCGGCGACATTTTCGTGGTCGGTGAGCAGTCGGGCAAGGTCCGCGCCATGGTCAACGACAAGGGCCAGCAGGTGAAGGAAGCCGGACCCTCGACCCCGGTCGAGGTGCTGGGCCTGTCGGGCGTGCCGTTGGCCGGCGACCAGCTTTCGGTCGTCGAGAGCGAGGCGCGCGCCCGCGAGGTCGCCGCCTATCGCCAGGAGCAGGCGCTCAAGAAGCGCACCACGGCGGCGCCGACGAGCTTCGAGCATATGTTCTCGGCGCTCAACACCCAGGTGATCGAATATCCGATCGTGGTGAAGGCGGACGCGCAGGGCTCGGTCGAGGCGATCGTGAACTCGCTCAACCGGCTGTCGACCGACGAGATCAAGGTCCGCGTGCTGCATTCGGGCGTCGGCGCGATCACCGAAAGCGACGTGACGCTCGCGGCGGCGTCCAAGGCGCCGCTGATCGGCTTCAATGTGCGGCCCAATCCCAAGGCGCGGACCCTCGCCGAGCGCGACAAGATTTCGCTGCGCTACTATGACGTGATCTACGATCTCATCGAGGAAGTGCGCAACGAGATGGCCGGCCAGCTCGCGCCGGAGCGCATCGAGACGATCATCGGCATGGCCGAAGTGCTGCAGGTCTTCCCGGCCGGCAAGAAGGACAAGGCCGCCGGCCTGCTCGTCGTCGACGGTGTCATTCGCAAGGGCGTCAATGCGCGCCTCACCCGCGAGAATGTCATCGTTTCGGCCACGATCATCGCGTCGCTGCGCCGCTTCAAGGACGACGTCAGCGAGGTGCGCGCGGGCATGGAGTGCGGCGCCGTGCTGGCCGACACCAACGACATCAAGGTCGGTGATACGCTCGAGCTGTTCGAGGTCGAGGAGCGCGCGCGGGCGCTGTGATCGCGCTCGTCTGAGGGAGGCAAGGCCCCATGAGCAGTTCTGGGAGCGGTTCAGGAGGTCCCTCCGTCCGCCTGCTGCGCGTGGGCGAGGCGGTGCGCCATGTGCTTGCCGACATCCTCCAGCGCGGCGACGTGCATGACGATACGCTCGCCAGCCACATGGTGAGCGTGACCGAAGTGCGCATGTCGCCCGATCTCAAGCATGCGACCGTCTTTGTGAAGCCTTTGCTTGGGCGTGATGAGGAGGCGGTGCTGAAGGCGCTGCGCACCAACACCGCCTATCTCCAGCGCGAGGTGGCCAGGCGCATCAAGATGAAGTTCGCGGCGAAATTGAAGTTCGTCGGCGATGAGAGCTTCGAGGAAGGCAGCCATATCGACGCGCTGCTGCGCGACCCCAAGGTGGCGCGGGACCTGGCCGGGGAATGATCCGCTAGCCCGGCACCATCGTCGCGTCGATCGAGATGGTCACCGTCTTGCCGACGATGAGATGATAGGCGGTCATGCCGAAATCGTCGCGGTTGATGTCGACTTTCGCGGAGAGGTTCAGGGGCCGGTCGCCCTTCGCCTGGAGCGGCGGCTCGGCGAAGGTCACATCGAGCGTGACGGGCCGCGTGATCCCGCGCGCGGTCAGATCGCCGGAGAGTTTCGCGGTCCGCGCCCCGGTCATCTGCAGATGATGGCCCGAGAAGCGCACGGACGGATAGCGGGCGACGTCGAAGAACTTGTCGCCCTTGAGCCGCTTCAGCGTGACCTCGTCGGGCGCGGTCAGGGCGCGCGCATCGAGCGTCACGTCGAGCTGGACGGCGTCCGGCCAGTCCGGCGCGAGCGTGATCTCGCCGGTCGCGCTCGGGAAATGCGCGGTCTTGCTGGTCACCAGGAAGAAGCTGACCTTCGCGCTGATGTCGCTTTTCGCCGCGTCGAGCACATAATGATAGCGCGGCGGCTCGGGCGCGGCGCCGAGCAGCAAGAACGCAGGCAGAATGGCGAGGAGACGCATGCAAACCTCCACTTCCCCTGCGGTTGACGCTTCTCGGCGCGGTAGCCCGGCCTGTCAATCGTGGGGACGTGGGAGGGGCGTGGAAATTGGTGTCAGGCGGCGTGCGTGCGCCGCATGGCCTCGTCGTCCTGCATCTCGATCACGCGCAGATAATTGGCGAGGCGATTGGCCTCGAGGGCCGCCAGCAGCTTGTTCTGATGGAGCGGCAGCAGCAGATTCGCCAGCGGCGCGCTCCACGGCGCGTCCATGTCGAACAGCACGCCGAGGCCGAATACGCCGGGGATCTCGGCGAACATATATTCGGTGCCGGTCGCCAGCTCCTCGGCGATGAAATCCTCGATGGCGGTGAGCACGCCGTTGCGCGGGCCGCCTTCCTGAATGGCGAAGGCGAAATTGCCCATGCCGCGAAAGCCGCGATGCAGGCGCAGTCCGGGTTCGCCGGGCCGCGCGCCGCCATCATGGCTGTAGGGCTTGCGAAACGCCTCGGGGATGCGGTCGGGCGCATAATATTGGTCGCGCCGCCCGCTCGGCCAGTGAATGTCGTGCATGAAGGCGAGGAGCGGCCGGCCGTCGCGGCGGCAGATGTCGCGCACCTGCTTGAGCTCGTTGTAGACGGTGTACCAGTTATGGTCGCCGTCGATCACCCAGGCGTCCACGCCCGACATCTGCGGGATGGCTTCGAGGCTGGTCGCTGCGACATGCTCCGCGCTATCCTGCGCCGCGAGCCAGTCGAGATATTCCTGCTGGGGTGCCGGGTCGATCGAGACGAGCTTGCCGCCGCGCCCGGCGCAATGGCCGGCCAGCAGCGCGGTCATGCCGCCGAACTCCGCGCCGACTTCGACGACGGTGTCGGCACCGGCCAGCGTCAGCGCGGGCACGATGATGTCCGAGAATTCCGACATGGAATGGATCAGCAGATTGGTCATGGTCTTTGCGGTCCGAAGCGTCTCTTGAGAGTCCGGACGATGGCTAGGCAAGAATGGTTAAGGGAGCTTTAACCATGCGCTTCCGCGAGCCATTGCCGATCCGCCCGACCGCGCGATAGAAGGCCGCGATGGCAAAGCTCTATTTCTATTATGCCAGCATGAATGCCGGCAAATCGACCACCCTGCTGCAGGCGGACTTCAATTATCGCGAGCGGGGCATGGCGACGATGCTGTGGACCGCCGCGCTCGACGACCGCGAGGGCAAGGGGCGCATCGCCTCGCGCATCGGCCTTTCGGCGCCGGCGCAGATGTTTGACGCCGACACCGACCTTTTCGATGCCATCGCCACGCGGATCGACCAGGGGCCGCTCGCCTGCGTGCTGATCGACGAGGCGCAGTTCCTGTCCCGCGCCCAGGTGCTGGACCTCGCCCGCATCTGCGACGAATTGGGCATTCCGGTGCTGTGCTATGGCTTGCGGACCGACTTCACGGGCACCCTGTTCGAGGGATCGGCGGCCTTGCTCGGCCTTGCCGACATGCTGATCGAGCTCAAGGCCGTGTGCGAATGCGGCCGCAAGGCGACGATGAACTTGCGCATCGACGAAACGGGCCGGGCGGTCGCGGAGGGCGACCAGACCGCGATCGGCGGCAATGAGCGTTATGTGGCGCTCTGCCGGCGACATTTCATGACAAGGCTGCGACAATCCTGAATGGCCGGTTCACGCGGGCTTCAGGCAGCGCTAGGTAGGAGTCAGCGCGCAGGGTGAAGCCAGCGGCATCGGCCGGGAGAGACAGTCATGAAGATCGAGCCCCGCTTCATTGTCGCCACGCTGATGGCGACCACGGCTTTCGTCATGACCGGCGGCGTGCGGGCAACCGCGCAGGCCGTCGCTGCGGCGGAGGGCCGCGCGGTCGGCAAGGAAACCTCCATTCCCTTCGTCGACATGGGCGGCATCCGCGACTGGCAGGCGGTCGACGACAGCACGCTCTATGTGCAGGACGTCCGCCGCAACTGGTACGTCGCCAAGCTCAATGCGCCCAATTCCGATCTCATGTTCGTGACGACCATCGGCTTCGAGACCAAGGGCACGAACCAGCTCGACCGGTTCGGCACCGTGGTGGTCGGCGGCCAGCGCATTCCACTGACCTCTTTCGTTGCCAGTGGGCCCCCGCCGGCAAAACCCAAGGCGGGCGGGAACGCAGCCCGCAATTAGGATTTTCGGTTGGGCAGGGACTGGAATGGAAAGGACAAGATCGTGAAGCACGCAGCTCTTCTCCTCCCGCTGGCGCTGGCTTTCGCGCCCTACTGCGCAACGGCGGCGACCGATGCCAAAACCAAGGCGCCGCCCGAGGCGCAAATTCCATTCGCCAATCATGGCGGCGTCTGGAACTGGACCGAGGGCGACGATGATCGCACCATCTATTTCGAGGACCGCAGCCGCCAGTGGTACAAGGCGACCTTGTTCGCGCCGGCGGTCGACCTGCCGTTCTCGCAAGGGATCCGGATCGACGCCGGGCCGGGCGGCACGCTCGACAAATGGGGCGCCATCTATATCGGGCGCCAGCGCTACCCCTTCACTTCGTTCGAGAAGGTCGCCGGACCGCCCGTGCGGGCCAAGAATGCAAAGGCCGACAAGGCCGCCAAGGACGCGAAGGACGCGCCCGCAAAGGCCAACTGACATCCTCGCTTCCGGCGGCTAAGACGCGGCGGTGACCGCACCCGCACCGCTTCATGGCTGGCTCATTCTCGACAAGCCGCTTGGCTTGGGCTCGACCCAGGCGGTCGGCGCCGTCAAGCGCGCCCTGCGCGAGGCGGGCTTGCCCAAGGCGAAGGTGGGCCATGGCGGCACGCTCGATCCGCTTGCGACAGGCGTTTTGCCGGTCGCGATCGGCGAGGCGACCAAGCTCGCGGGCCGCATGCTCGACAGCGACAAGATCTATGAGTTCACGATCAGCTTCGGGGCCGAGACGGACACGCTCGACCTCGAAGGGCAAGTGATCGCGACAAGCGACGTGCGCCCGACACTGGCGCAGGTCGAGGCAATCCTGCCGCGCTTCACCGGCGCGATCGAACAGGCGCCGCCGGCTTATTCGGCGGTCAAGGTGGATGGCCAGCGCGCCTATGACCGGGCGCGGGCGGGCGAGGCGGTCGAGATGAAGACGCGAAAGGTGACGGTTCACGCGCTTATCCTCAATTCCTCCCCGGCACGGGGAGGGGGAGCGCCGGCGCAGCCGGTGGTGGAGGGGGTTCGCGAGGAAGGCCCACCTGCGCCCTCCCCCTCCACCAGCTTCGCTGGTCCCCCTCCCCGTGCCGGGGAGGAATTGGACAGCGTCACCCTCGCCGCCCATGTCTCCAAGGGCACCTATATCCGCTCCCTCGCGCGTGACATTGCGCAGGCACTCGGTACCGTCGGTCATGTGACCATGCTCCGCCGTACCAAGGCCGGCCCCTTCACGCTGGCGTCCGCGATTTCGCTGGACATTCTGCATGAAGCTGCTAGGGCGCGCGCCATTGCGCAGCATATGCTGCCATTGACGGCAGGGCTGGACGACATCCCGGCTCTTCCCGTCACTCCCGATCAAGCCACCGCCCTGCGACAGGGAAAGACGCTTGCCGGGAACCCCCGCATTCAGGGACTGATGCTGGCACTGGAGGGCGAGACGCCCGTCGCGCTGGTCGAATCCCTGGGGCCGGACATCCGGGTGGTGCGGGGCTTCAATCTGTAGATCGATTTAGAAAGGAATGGACGATGTCGATCACTGCCGAGCGCAAGGCTGCGCTCATTGCCGACAATGCCCAGCATACGGGCGATACGGGTTCTCCGGAAGTGCAGGTCGCGATCCTGACGGAACGCATCAACAACCTGACCGAGCATTTCAAGGATCACCACAAGGATAATCACAGCCGCCGGGGCCTGCTCATGCTGGTCAACAAGCGGCGCTCGCTGCTCGATTATCTCCGCAAGACGGACGAGGGCCGCTACGGCGCTCTCATCGCGAAGCTCGGCCTTCGCAAATAAGTTTCGAGGAAGGGCGCCCGCGCGGCGCCCTTTTGATATCCGGCAGATCGCCGGCGTGACGACGAGGAGGCGGCAATCCGGTTGCTTTCTCAGGAGCGAAACAAGCTCCACAGCCGCTGCGGGCCGGCTTTGCCCGCAACAGACGCCCCGCCGCGCAATAGGGCCGGCGGACGGAAGGAAAATCAATGTTCAACGTGAAAACAGTGGAAATCGAGTGGGGCGGAAAAACCCTCAAGCTCGAAACGGGCCGTGTTGCCCGTCAGGCCGACGGCGCGGTCATCGCGACCTATGGCGAAACGGTCGTCCTGTGCGCGGTCACGGCCGCCAAGTCGGTCAAGGAGGGGCAGGACTTCTTCCCCCTGACCGTCCATTATCAGGAAAAATTCTCGGCCGCCGGGCGCATCCCGGGTGGCTTCTTCAAGCGCGAGCGCGGTGCCACCGAGAAGGAGACGCTCGTCTCCCGCCTCATCGACCGCCCGGTGCGCCCGCTCTTCCCCGAGGGTTTCTACAACGAGATCAACGTCATCGCGCAGGTGCTGAGCTTTGACGGCGAGTGCGAGCCCGACATCGTCGCGATGATCGCCGCCTCGGCCGCACTCACCATCTCGGGTGTGCCGTTCCTCGGCCCGATCGGCGCCGCGCGCGTCGGCTACAAGGATGGCGAATATCAGCTCAACCCGAGCCTCGACGAGGTCAAGACCGGTGAGCTCGATCTCGTCGTCGCCGCGACCGACACCGCCGTGATGATGGTCGAGTCCGAGGCCAGGGAGCTCTCGGAAGAGGTCATGCTCGGCGCGGTCATGTTCGCGCACAAGGAGAGCAAAAAGGTCATCGACGCGATCATCAAGCTCGCCGAGAAGGCCGCCAAGGATCCGTGGGAGATCGACCTCTCCGACAACAGCGCCGATCTCAAGGCCAAGCTCAAGAAGCTGATCGGCGCCGACATCGCCGCCGCCTACAAGCTGACCGACAAGTCGGCCCGCTCCAACGCGCTCAATGCCGCGCGCGACAAGGCCAAGGCGTCGTTCGCTGACGAAGGCCTCTCCCCGCAGGACGTCATGGCCGGCATCAAGCTCGTCAAGAAGCTCGAGGCCGAGATCGTGCGCACTGCCATCCTCAAGGACGGCCAGCGCATCGACGGCCGCACGACCACGCAGATCCGCCCGATCGAGAGCATGGTCGGCTTCCTGCCGCGCACGCACGGCTCGGCACTGTTCACGCGTGGCGAGACCCAGGCGATCTGCACGACCACGCTCGGCACCAAGGACGCCGAGCAGATGATCGACGGTCTGACCGGTCTCTCCTATGAGAGCTTCATGCTGCACTATAACTTCCCGCCCTATTCGGTCGGCGAAGTGGGCCGCTTCGGTGCCCCGGGCCGCCGCGAAGTCGGTCATGGCAAGCTCGCCTGGCGCGCGCTGCACCCGGTGCTGCCGAGCAAGGAAGACTTCCCCTATACAATCCGCATCCTCTCGGACATCACCGAGTCCAACGGCTCCTCGTCGATGGCGACCGTGTGCGGCGGCTGCCTCGCGATGATGGACGCCGGCGTGCCGATCAAGCGGCCGGTCTCGGGCATCGCCATGGGCCTCATCCTCGAGGGCAAGGAGTTCACCGTGCTCTCCGACATCCTCGGCGACGAGGATCATCTCGGCGACATGGACTTCAAGGTGGCCGGCACGAGCGAGGGCATCACCTCGCTGCAGATGGACATCAAGGTCGCCGGGATCACCGAGGCGATCATGAAGCAGGCACTGAGCCAGGCCAAGGACGGCCGCGCGCATATCCTGGGCGAGATGAGCAAGGCGCTGGGCGAAGTCCGCACCGAGCTGTCGGCCCATGCGCCGCGCATCGAGACGATCCAGATCGACAAGTCGAAGATCCGCGACGTCATCGGCACGGGCGGCAAGGTCATCCGCGAGATCGTCGCGGAGACCGGCGCCAAGGTCGACATCGACGACGAGGGCATCATCAAGATCAGCTCGTCCGACCTGTCGCAGATCGAGGCCGCCAAGGCCTGGATCCTCGGCATCGTCGAGGAAGCGGAAGTCGGCAAGATCTACAATGGCAAGGTCGTCAACCTGGTCGACTTCGGCGCCTTCGTGAACTTCATGGGCGGCAAGGACGGCCTCGTCCACGTCTCGGAAATCCGCAACGAGCGGGTCGAGAAGGTGGCCGACGTCCTCAAGGAAGGCCAGGAAGTCAAGGTCAAGGTTCTCGAGATCGATCCGCGCGGCAAGGTTCGCCTGTCGATGCGCGTCGTCGACCAGGAGACCGGCGCAGAGCTGGAAGATACCCGTCCGCCCCGCGAGCCGCGTGAACCGCGCGGCGACCGTGGCGACCGTGGTGATCGTGGCCGTGGCGGCGACAGAGGTGATCGCGGCCGGGGTGGCCGTGACCGCGACCGTGGTCCGCGCCGCGAGGGCGGTGACCGTGATCGCGGCCCGCGCCGCGAGCGTTCGGATGGCGATGGCCCGGCGCCGGAATTCGCGCCCGCCTTCCTGGCGCGCGACGACGACTGAGGCCCGGCCTCTTCAAGAAACGAGAAGCCCCGCAGCGATGCGGGGCTTTTTCTTGGGTCGTGATCAGCTCCGAATACCGTTCAGTGCCGCGGCGGCCCTGAACAGCATCTTGAGGCCCGCCTCGTCGATGGCGTCGCCTTCATGAAAGTCGATGGCGCGGCGGACATTCCCGTCCAGGCTCGAATTGAACAGATGCTTGGGATCGTCGAGCGACGCTCCCTTGGCGAAGGTCAGCTTGACCACGGCCTTGTAGGTCTCGCCGGTGCAGATGATGCCGGTGCTGGACCAGGTCGCGACACCCAGTGGGTTCGACGGCTTGCGCCACTTGACCTCCTCGACAACGTCCGGGACGGCTTCCCCGACGAGCGCGCGTAGCCGAGCGAGCATCGCGCCGCGCCAGTCCGGCAGGGAGGCGATGCGTTCGTCGATGAGCTCGGACGCGGATTTCTCGGTCATGGTCCATCCCTCCTGAAGTTATGCTGGCCGTAAAGCCTGACCTGTGACCAGGCAAATCCCGGATCGGCCGGGCCCGTTCCCGCCCTGGGGAACATCGCGGGATTCGGTCGAAGCCGAAAGAAGTTAGATTACTACCGAATGGCGTAAGAATGTTCCCCATTTGCTGTCATTCGCATTCTAATCTTCTGTTCGGCCAAAGACACTGTCACTGAAATGCGGGACATGTGTTCGGGATCATATGGATATAGTCAACGAGCATCGACGCGAATGAGGCCGCCAGGGGGCGCCGTCCGGTTCGCGAGGGAAGGATGCTGGGGTGACGTTCGAAGCAGGGGTGATTTTGTCCATGACGACGAGCGAGGATTCGCTCGATATCGTCCCCCCGAACGACATCCATCTGGTTGTCCGGGCGTTGCGCCTGCACGAGCTTGTGAAGGTGCGCGATCACCATTTCCGCCGCTCGGTGATGGCCGACAGTGCCATGGCCATGATGCTGTCGCTCTTCCTGGGCGAGCTCAAATCCATATCACTCACCCAGGCCACGCTCGCCCTCGTCAACATGCTCGATGACGATGATGCCGAGCGGGTCATCGATACACTCATTCTCGCGGGACTGGCCGTGGTGACCGGGGAAACCCCGGAACGGCGGTCGGTCGGGCTGACGCCCCTCGGGTCCGCACGGATGCGGAGCTTCGTCGGCAACTATCCAGAGGTTTGACGGACTTCGCGGGCCAGCTCGCCGGTGCCGCTCCTTTTGCCTCGCGACCCACGCGCGAGTGTCGTGGGGCGGCAAACCGGCGAGCTGGTCCAAAACAAACGATCAGTGACTCGTCGAAATCGAAATTGCGCCGTTTCTTGCGCTATTAGGCGGCATGCACCGAGCCATCACTCGAACCTATAAAACATTCATATATGTGAAGATGGCTGTCGGGCAGTTACGGGACATGCCAGGAGCAGCAAATTCGCCTACCATGCTTGCAAATACCGACATGAGTGGACCGCGAGAGGTGAAGAACCGGTTTCCCGGGGTGGGAGACCGGAAGCAACGAAATTGACGGGATCTTGCTGTGACTGGTCATTTTCACGGAGGCATGCGCCTTCGCACCAATGCTGAGCTGAGAAGCGCCGCCGCGCTCTGCGTTCGCCATGACGGCGAGCTGGAGGCGAAGGCTGCGCGCATGCACATGCTCGGCCGCTTCCGCGCGCAGCATTTCATCACGCCGATCATGGCCGACAGCGCGCTGGACGTCATGCTTTCTCTTTTCGTCGGTGAGCTTCAGAACAGCGATGTGAGCGAAACGGCTCTGGCCATGGCCAACCTGCTCAGCCGCAAGGAAACGAGCGCTCTCATCGACAAACTGGTCCAAGCGGGACTGGCCGTCTTAACCGGACACGAGCCGGACGGACGGACAGTCGGGCTATCGCCCCTCGGGTCCGCGCGGATGCGAAACTTCGTCAACGACTACCCGGACGTTTGAGAAGTTTTCGTAGGCCGGCGCAGGATCGGTTCCCGGCAACCGCCATACCCCACGCTGGCGGTTGCAGACCTCGGGAGCCTGTCGGCGCCGGCCAATTGAATGGCAAAGCCTGACGAACGTGCCGCCGCTGAGCTCTCTCTCCCCCCAGCGGCGGCACACTCGTACGGAAATTGCCCCATCCCTGAAATCTGGATCGAACCTGTGCGGCCAGCCGGTCGCAACACTCTTGGCGGACCCGGTCGCCTTCGCTAAGAGGCTTGCCATGACACGCCCCTACCTCCGCCGGGTCGGCCTGCTGCTGCTCGGCCTCGCTCCTCTTCTCATCACCGCAGGCTGCGCCCACAACCGCAAGCGCGCCGACACGCAATATGTCGCGCGCGACGTGAGTACGCTCTACAATGCGGCGAAGCAGCGCCTCGACGCGCGTCGCTATCAGGAAGCGGCGATCATTTTCGACGAGGTTGAACGGCAGCATCCCTATTCGCCCTGGGCCCGCCGCGCGCAGCTGATGAGCGCATTCAGCTATTATGGCGCGAGATCCTACACCGACGCGATTCAGTCGGCGCAGCGTTTCCTCTCGATTCACCCCGGCAATCGCGATGCGCCCTATGCCTATTATCTGATTGCGCTCTGCTATTATGAGCAGATCGGCGACGTGACCCGCGACCAGAAAATCACCACTCAGGCCAAGGATGCCCTTGGCGAACTCGTCCGCCGCTATCCGGCGACCCGCTATGCCGCGGATGCGCGCCTGAAGCTCGACCTGGTGAACGACCATCTCGCCGGCAAGGAGATGGAGGTCGGCCGATTCTATGAGCGCCGGCGCGAGTGGATCGCCGCCGCGATGCGTTTCCGCCATGTGATCGACGATTATCAGACCACGACGCACACGCCCGAAGCGCTGGAGCGGCTGGTCGAGAGCTACCTGGCCCTTGGCCTGCAGGAAGAGGCGCGCCGCTCCGCCGCCGTGCTGGCAGCGAACTTCCCCGGCTCGGAATGGTATGACCGCTCCTATGACCTGATGCGCGAGCATGCGCCGGCGCTGGCTGCCGAAGCGGCGAGCATGAAGCCGGCCGTGATGCGCGCGCAGCCGGCACCGCCGCCGCAGCCGGTCGTCGCGACTCAGCCGGCTCCCGCGCAAAGAGTCACGCCCGCGGCGCAGGCCGCCGATTTCGGACGGCCCACGGCGCAGCCGGTTTCGGCTGTACCACCGGTCGCGACCCAATCCGCGGCGCCGCAGCCCGTGGCGCCACAGCCTGCCGCGGCGCAACCCGCAGCAGCGCCGCCGGCCGCCTACACGCAGGTCGCGGCCGCACCGGACACGACACCCGCCAAGCCTTCACGCAAGGCCAAGGCGGAGCAGAAGGCCGAGAAGAAGGCAGAGAAGAAAGCGGAGAAGCAAGAAAAGAAAGAGAAGAAGGCCGACCCCACGGTTCATTGCGGCAAGGCCGGTCTCTTCCATCACGCCCGCTGCGAAAAAACGGAGATCGTCGCGCCGGTCAACTGACGCAAACCTGGCACCCGGCGCGTGACAGCGCCGTGCCGCATGATTAGGCTCGGTTCGACCATGCTGACCGGCCTTTCCATTCGCAATGTCGTGCTGATCGAGGCGATCGATCTCGCCTTCGAGGGCGGGCTGACGGTGCTGACCGGCGAGACCGGCGCGGGCAAGTCGATCCTGCTCGATGCGCTCGGCCTGGCATTGGGAGACCGGGCGGACAGCGGCCTTGTGCGGGCCGGGACCGACCAGGCGAGCGTCACCGCGACCTTCGATTCGCCCGCCACGGGCTCCGCGCTGGCTGAACTGCTCGCCGACAATGACGTCGCGGTCGAACCAGGCGAGCCCTTCATCGTCCGCCGCACGCTCAAGGCCGATGGCGGCAGCCGCGCCTTCCTCAATGACCAGCCCTGCTCGGCGGCGCTGCTGCGCGATGTCGGCAGCCTGCTTGTCGAGATTCACGGTCAGCATGACGAGCGCGGGCTGCTCAATCCGCGTGGCCATCGGGCGCTGCTCGATGCGTTCGGCGGCCTCGATACCGGCCCTGTCGCCGCTGCCCATGCGGCGCTGGAACAGGCGCAGGACCGGCTCGCCGCGGCCCGCGCCGCTCTGGAAAGCGCTTTGCAGGAGCGCGACTATCTCGCCCATGCCGTCGCCGAACTGACCGCCTTCGCGCCGGAGCCGGGCGAGGAAGAGATGCTCGCGGCCCAGCGCGCCGACATGCAGAAGGGCGCGCGCCTCACCGACGATCTGGCGACGCTGGACTCGTTGCTCGGCGGATCGGACGGTGCCCTGTCGCGCCTGCGGCAGGCGGCGCGGCGGCTGGACCGCATTGCCGGCGAGCATGAGCATCTGACCAATGCGCTCGCCGCATTCGACCGCGCGGTGATCGAGGCGGGAGAGGCGGAGGATCAGCTCGCCCGTGCCAATGAGGCGCTGGCCGCCGACCCGGCCCGGCTCGACGCGATCGAGACGCGGCTGTTCGACCTGCGCGCGCTGGCCCGCAAGCATCAGGTCGCGGCCGACGATCTTGCCGATCTCGCGACGCGGATGCGGGAGCAGCTGGCGCGGATCGATGCGGGCGAGGCGGGGCTGGCTGATCTGGAGGCGGCGGTCGCCGGGGCGCGCGAGGCTTACGAGTCCGAGGCGCGGCTGATGAGCGAGGCACGCGCCAGCACCGCCGCCCGGCTCGACGTGGCGATGGCGGCCGAACTCGCGCCGCTGAAGCTCGATGCCGCGCGTTTCCGCACCCAGGTCGAGACGCTGCCCGAAGAACAGTGGCGCCCGCACGGCCGCGACCGCGTCGAGTTCCTCATCTCGACCAATCCCGGCGCGCCCTTCGCGCCGCTCACGAAAATCGCCAGCGGTGGCGAGTTGTCGCGCTTCATCCTCGCATTGAAGGTCGCGCTCGCCGAGCAGGGCGCGGCGGGCACGATGATCTTCGACGAGATCGACCGGGGCGTCGGCGGCGCGGTGGCCGGGGCGATCGGCGAACGGCTGGCGCGGCTGGCAAATGGCGCTCAGGTCATCGTCGTCACACACTCGCCGCAGGTCGCGGCGCGCGGGCAGGGACATCTGCTCATCGAGAAAAGCTCGGAAGGGACGATTACCCGCACCAGCGTCCACCCGCTCGGCGAGCGCGAGCGGCGCGAGGAGATTGCCCGCATGCTGTCCGGCGCGGCGATCACCGATGAGGCGCGGGCGCAGGCAGGTAAATTGCTGGAGGGAGTGTGATGACGCGGACCGTCACGCTTTGGCGTCCGGTAGGTCCGCAAGAGCTTGCTCTGATCGAGGAAACAGGCATGCGTGCTTTTCCGCCCCGCCTGCCCGAGCAGCCGATCTTCTATCCGGTCACCACGCGAGAATATGCCGTCAAGATCGCACGCGATTGGAATGTCCCGGCGAGTGGCAGCGGGTTCGTGACCTGTTTCGAGGTCGATGCTGCTTTCCTTGCACGCTATCCGATCGAAGTTGCCGGCGGCCGTGCGCATCAGGAATACTGGATTCCTGCGGAAGAGATGGATTCCTTTAACGCAGCGATTATCGGTCTGATCGAAGTGACCGACCGGTTTGAAGGCGAGGGAGCATGACCGAAGCCGAGGCCGCCAATCGCCTGATGCGGCTCGCCAAGGAAATCGCGCATCACAACCGGCTCTATCATGCCGACGACGCGCCGGAGATCAGCGATGCGGACTATGACGCGCTGGTCCGCGAGAACAATGCGCTGGAGGCCGCCTTTCCGCATCTGATCCGCGCCGACAGTCCGAACAGGCATGTCGGCGCGTCGGTCGCCACCTCCGCGCTCGCCAAGGTGCGGCACGAAAAGCGGATGATGAGCCTCGACAATGCCTTCTCGGCCGAGGATGTCGAGGAGTTCGTGGCGCGGGTGCGGCGGTTCCTCAATTTCCCAGCCGACGCACCTGTCTCCATGACCGCCGAGGACAAGATCGACGGGCTGTCGTTGTCGATCCGCTACGAGCAGCGACGCCTTGTCCAGGCCGCGACGCGCGGCGACGGCCAGGTGGGCGAGGACGTGACCGCCAATGTCGCGCACATCTCCGACATTCCGCAGGCGCTTCCGGCAAGCGCGCCCGATCTCTTTGAGGTGCGCGGCGAGGTCTATATGGAGAAGAGCGCTTTTGCTGCGCTCAACACGCGACTGATGAGCGAGGGCGAGGTCGCCGCGGAAGCGCGCGGCGAGCCGTTCGATCCGGACAGCGTCCGTCAGTTCGCAAACCCGCGCAATGCTGCGGCCGGGTCGCTGCGCCAGAAAGATGCTGCAGTGACCGCGAGTCGGCCGCTGCGTTTCCTCGCCCATGGCTGGGGCGTCGTCTCCGCTCTTCCCGCCGACACGCAATTTGGCGTCATGAAAGCGGTCGAGAGCTGGAACATTCCGGTCTCGCCGCGCCTGATTTTGTGCGCCGATGCTGCAGGCGTTCTTGCACAATATGAGGCGATCCAGCGCCAGCGCGCTGACCTGCCTTATGATATCGACGGCGTCGTCTACAAAGTCGACCGGCTCGATCTGCAGGACCGGCTCGGCTTCGTCGCCAAGGCGCCGCGCTGGGCGATCGCGCACAAATTCCCCGCCGAGCAGGCCGAGACGACGCTGGAGGCGATCGATATCCAGGTCGGCCGCACCGGCAAGCTGACGCCGGTCGGGCGGCTGAAGCCCGTCACGGTCGGCGGCGTGGTCGTCTCCAATGTGACGTTGCACAATCGCGACGAGATCGCGCGGCTGGGCGTGCGTGTCGGTGACCGGGTCCGCATCCAGCGCGCCGGCGATGTCATCCCGCAGGTCGTCGACAATCTGACCCGCGACGAGCCGCGCCCCGCCTTCGTCTTTCCGGATCATTGCCCGGAATGCCACAGCGAGGCGGTTGCCGAGGAGGGCGAGGTCGATGTGCGCTGCACCGGCGGCCTCATCTGCCCGGCGCAGCGCAAGGAGCGCCTGCGCCATTTCGTCAGCCGCGCGGCGATGGACATCGATGGCCTGGGCGAGAAGACGATCAACGAATTCTACGATCTGGGCTGGCTCGACGCCGGGCCGCCGGACATTTTCCGGCTGAAGGCGCATCGCACGGAACTGCTGACGCGCGAGGGCTGGAAGGAGAAGTCGGTCGACAATCTGCTGCAGGCCATCGAGGACCGGCGAAGCCCCGATGCCGCGCGGCTGCTCTTCGGGCTCGGCATCCGCCATGTCGGCGCGGTCACCGCGCGCGATCTCATGAAGCGTTTCCAGACCCTGCCGATCCTTGAGGCCTGGGCTATGCTGGCCAACTCAACCCGCCTTCCGTTCGCTTCGAGCGAAGTCGAGAAGCGTATGCGCGACCGTGTCTCGACTGCGCTCGACACGAACGGAGACGTTGTGCAGCAAGCGATAGCCATGCTGTCCTCAATCGAAGGCGTGGGTCCGGTCGTGGTCGAAGCGCTGGGCGACTTCTTCCACGAGGCGCATAATGCCCGCATCTGGGACGATCTGCTGAGCGAAGTCTCGCCGCCGCCTTATGTCGTCGAGGTCCGCGCCAGCGCTGTCTCCGGCAAGACCATCGTCTTCACCGGCAAGCTCGAGACCATGAGTCGCGACGAGGCCAAGGCGCAGGCGGAAGCGCTCGGCGCGCGCGCGGCAGGATCGGTCAGCAAGGAGACCGATCTTGTCGTCGCCGGACCGGGCGCTGGCTCGAAGCTCAAGAAAGCCGCCGAACTCGGCATCGAGGTGATCGACGAGGCGGGCTGGGCGGAGATCGTCAAAGGGGCGGAGTGAACGACGTAGAAGGAGCAAAGACCATGACGCTTGTGCCACCCGGTTTCACGCAGCTCTTTCCGTATATTTTCGCCGACAATGCGCTCGCCTATCTCGAATTTCTCGCTGACGGCCTCGGCGGCGAAGTGACCAGCGCGCATGAGGCGCCGCCGGGCAGGCTCGCCAACGCCCATGTCCAGTTCGGCGACACGACGATCATGGTGAGCGAGGCGACGCCCGCCAATCCGGCGACCAGCGGTTCTTATTATCTCTATGTTGCCGATGCCGACGCGGCGATGGCGCGCGGGGTCGCCGCGGGCGGCACGCAGCTCATGCCCGTCCAGGATCAGTGGTATGGCGACCGGCAGGGCGGCCTCAAGGACCGCTGGGGCAACATCTGGTGGCTGTCGCAGCGCCTCGCCGAAGGCGGCTATGGCTGAGCGACCTCGCCGTCCCGCGCCGCCTCACCAGCTGCCGTAATTTTCGGTTTCGCCATTATCCTGTCCCGACCAGCGCGCGGCGCGGCGCCAGCCGAAGCGGCGGCGCTTGCGCAGGTGCAGCGTCGGCCAATCGCCATGATCCGCTCGCGCCGCCAGCAGGAGGCCCTGCCGGCGATAGGCTGCGATGACATGCCCGGCCTGTTCGGCCAGAAGCCCCGCGAGAATGAGTGAGCCGCCCTCGGCGAGCTGGGCGGCGAGCCCCGGCGCCATGTCGATCAGCGGCCCGGCGAGGATGTTGGCGATGATGAGATCATAGGGCGCGAGGCCGGTGATCAGCGGATCGTCGACGCCCGGCGCATCGACGAGCAGCAACATGCCCGGGCCGGAGCCGATGGACACATGGTTGAGCGCGGCATTTTCGGCGGTCACCTCGATCGAGACGGGGTCGATATCCGATGCGAGTGCATGGGCCCGCGGCCACAGTGCCAGCGCGGCGAAGGCGAGCAGACCGGTGCCCGTGCCGATGTCGGCGATATTGCCGAAGCGATGGCCGCGCGCGCGCAGGCCAGCCAGCATCAGCAGGCAGCCGCGCGTCGTCTCATGCGCGCCGGTGCCAAAGGCGCGGCTTGCCGGCACGAGCAGGTCTATGGCGCCGCGCCGGGCCGGCTCGGCTCCGTCGTGACGGACATGGAAAGGCCCCGCGTCGATCGGCTCGAGGCCGGACTGGCTCTGCGTCACCCAGTCGACATCGGGAACCGGCGCGAGCGTTGCCGAAGCGGCGCTGGATGAAGGCAGCCGGCCGAGGATGAGGTCGATCTCGGCCTGCGTCGGCCTGTGATCGAAGATGATGTCGAGCCGCCAGTCATCCGGCCGCGCTGTGTCCGGCTCGCTCGACAGGATCGCCGGTATGTTGTCCGAAATCGCGAACAGGCCGCTGTCATCGGCCTCCAGCGCTTCGGCCTCGGCGCGCGTGCACGGCAGGCTGAGCTGCCATGCGGACAGGGATTGCGGCTTGGGGGCGGGGCGCCTGGACACAGTCGGTCCTTAGCCCATTTTGGGTCCCTCGCGAGTCCGGTTTTTCCGGGAGGCGGGCCAGAGCCCGCCTGTGTCAGCGCGTAACGCGCTTGGGATCGCCGGCCTCTGCGCTCTGGACGAAGGTCACCGAGCGGTCGCGCAGGCCGCCAAGATGGCTCTGCACGTCGGTGAAGCCGTTTTCGAGGGCGTCGATCTCGGAGGCGACGATCTCGGTGTCCTGGCGGATCGCCGAGATGTTGCTCGACATGGAGTCGGCGGCAAGCGCGGTCTCGTCCACGGCGGCAGTGATCATGGTCACGGTCTGCGACTGTGCGTCCATGGCGGCGCGGATGCGCATGCTCATCGTCTGCACTTCCTGCACGGTGACGCGGATGCGCTCATTGGTCTCGACCGACTGGCGCGTGGCGTTCTGGATCGCGGCGATCTTGTGGGCGATGTCGTCGGTCGCGCGCGCGGTCTGGCTGGCGAGCGACTTCACTTCCTGGGCGACGACCGCGAAGCCGCGGCCGGCGTCGCCCGCGCGTGCCGCCTCGATGGTGGCGTTGAGCGCGAGAAGATTGGTCTGGCCGGCAATGTCGCGGATGAGGCCGAGGATCGATTCGATCGACTGGGCATGGTCGGAGAGCGCGGCGGACATGGTCACGGCCTCGCCTGCCTGGGTCGAGGCGCGGGCGGCAACTTCGGCCGAGAGATCGACTTCGCTGCGGGCTTCCTCGATGGCGCGGATGAGGCCCGAGCTGGTGTGGGCGGCTTCGCGCATGGCGATCGCCGATTGCTCGGCCGCGGCGGCGACTTCCGAGGCCTTGTCGAGCATGCCGCGCGTCGCGGTGCTGGCTTCGCGAGCCTGGTCGCGCAGCCGCTCGCCGAGTGTGGCGGCCTTGTCGATCTGGCCGGTCATGAGGTCCGAGAAATCCTGGCGCTGGCGCTCGCGGCTCTCCTGGTCCTGTTCGCGCAGGATGTCGGCATAGATGGAGCAGATCAGCTCGACATTGACGAGCAGCACACCGCGCATCGCGATCATCAGCGTGGCGCGCTCGTCCTGGTCCTCGATGGCATCGCAGATCAGGGCACGCACCTGGTCGACCGCGCGATTGACGACATAGATCTGGCTGCGCACCGAATAGCCGGCGTCGAGCGCCGTGCGCAGGAAGACGCGGGCGGCACTTGCCCATTTCTCGCCGGCGAGGTCGCTCAGCAGGTCGCGATAATAGGTCCGCGCGCCGGCGCGAAGATCTTCCACTTCCTTGGCGGAATAGCTGATGCCGGGATTGCGATCGAGGAAGGCATCGAGGGCGGCGTCGCCGACTTCATCGATGCGGTCGGCAATCAGGGTGGCGATCGAAGCTGCGACGCGGACGATGTCGCCGGTGGGATCGAATTCCCGCACACGAGCCGACATGGGCATATTGTCGTTGTTCATCCCCGGCATGTGGTTTTTTCCTCTACGTCGCGACTATTTGGAGCTTCCACCTATCATGGGGCTCTTACGCGCTCTTCGTTAACCGTCAGTTATTTCTGTTGATGTCGGAAGATGAGGGAGAGGCGCGCGGGGCGTTTGCAGTAGGGCGGCTTTGCGCTAAAGGGGCGCAACTCTTTCAGCATCGGGATCGTGATCCATGGCGCAATCCGGCCAAAGACCTCTGTCACCGCATATCACGATCTGGCGATGGGGGCCGCATATGCTGGTGTCCATTCTCCACCGCGTGACCGGTGACGGCCTGGCGATCGTCGGCGGGCTGACGCTGCTGTGGTGGCTCTATGCGGTGGCGGCCGGCGGCGCGACCTATGCCGGCTTCCAGTCGGTCGCCACGGCCTGGTACGGCCGGGTGGTGCTCATCGGCCTGACCTGGGCGTTCCTGCAGCACCTGTTTTCGGGGCTGCGCCATTTCGTGCTGGATATCGGCGCGGGTTACGAGCTTCGGGCCAACAAGCGCGGCGCCATCGCGACGCTGGTCCTGTCGATATTGGCGACGGTCGGGCTCTGGGCCTGGCTGCTGCTGGGGAGGGCGTGACGATGAGCGGCGGATCGGAACTCGGGAAGGTGCGCGGCCTCGGCGCCGCCAAGGAAGGCACCCACCACTGGACGCTGCAGCGCTACACGGCGGTGGGCAATCTGCTGCTGGGCGTCTGGCTGTTCGCCAGCCTCGTGCTGCTGCCCAGCCTGGACCATTGGGCGGTCGCCAGCTGGCTCGCGCAGCCCTTCGTTGCTGTGCCGATGATTCTCTTCATTATCAGTGTGTTCGTCCATCTTCGCCTTGGGCTCCAGGTCATGATCGAGGATTATGTTCATGACGACGGCCTCAAGTTCGCATCGCTCCTGGTCATAAACTTCTATGCAGTCGGCGGCGCGGTGTTCGGCATCTTCTGCGTCGCGAAGGTCGCTTTCGGAGGCGGTCTCTGATGCCAGAAACAACTTCAGCGCCGGCCTACAAGATCGTCGATCACAGCTATGACGCGGTCGTGGTGGGCGCGGGCGGCTCGGGCCTGCGTGCGACGATGGAATGCGCGCAAAACGGCCTCAAGACCGCCTGCATCTCCAAGCTCTTCCCCACGCGCAGCCATACCGTCGCGGCGCAGGGCGGCATTGCCGCGAGCCTGGGCAATATGGGCCCGGATCACTGGACCTGGCACATGTACGATACCGTCAAGGGTTCCGACTGGCTCGGCGACCAGGATGCGATCGAATATATGGTCCGCGAGGCCCCGGCGGCGGTCTATGAGCTCGAACATGCCGGCGTGCCGTTCAGCCGCACCGACGAAGGCAAGATCTATCAGCGGCCCTTCGGCGGCATGATGCAGAATATGGGCGCGGGGCCGCCAGCCCAGCGCACCTGCGCCGCCGCGGACCGCACCGGTCACGCCATGCTGCACGCGCTCTACCAGCAGAGCCTGCGCTATGACGCCGACTTCTTCATCGAGTATTTCGCGCTCGACCTCATCATGGAAAATGGCGCGTGCCGCGGCGTCATCGCGCTCTGCCTGGAGGATGGCTCGATCCATCGCTTCACCAGCCATGCGACCGTGCTGGCAACCGGCGGCTACGGGCGCGCCTATTTCTCCGCCACCAGCGCGCACAGCTGCACCGGCGACGGCGGCGGTATGGTGCTGCGCGCGGGGCTCCCGCTGCAGGACATGGAGTTCGTTCAGTTCCACCCGACCGGCATCTATGGCGCCGGCGTGCTCATCACAGAGGGGGCGCGCGGCGAGGGCGGCTATCTCACCAACTCGGAAGGCGAGCGCTTCATGGAGCGCTATGCCCCCTCCGCCAAGGACCTCGCCTCGCGCGATGTCGTCTCGCGCTCCATGGCGATGGAGATCCGCGAAGGGCGCGGCGTCGGCAAGAACAAGGACCATATCTTCCTGCACCTCGATCATATCGATCCCAAGGTGCTGCACGAGCGGCTGCCCGGCATCACCGAGACGGGCAAGATTTTCGCGGGTGTCGACCTCACCCGCCAGCCGCTGCCGGTGGTGCCGACCGTCCACTATAATATGGGCGGCATTCCCACCAACTATCATGGCGAGGTCGTGACGCTGAAAAGCGGCAACCCCGACAGCGTCGTGCCGGGCCTGTTCGCGGTCGGCGAGGCGGCCTGCGTCTCCGTCCATGGCGCCAATCGCCTCGGCTCGAACAGCCTTATCGACCTCGTGGTGTTCGGCCGGGCGACCGGCAAGCGCATCGCCGAGATCGTGAAGCCGAACATGGCGCACAAGCCGCTGCCCAAGGGATCGGAAGAACTTGCGCTCGGCCGCGTCGATCATTTCCGCAACGCCAGGGGCAAGACGCCGACCGCGACGATCCGGCTCGACATGCAGCACAATATGCAGGCGCATGCCGCCGTCTTCCGCACCGACGCGCTGATGGCCGAGGGCATCGAGAAGCTCGAAAAGACCTATGCCGGCATGAGCGACATCCGCGTCACCGACCGCTCGCTGATCTGGAACACCGACCTCGTCGAGACGCTCGAGCTGGACAATCTGATCGGCCAGGCGCTGGTCACCATCAAGTCGGCGCGCAACCGCAAGGAGAGCCGCGGCGCCCACATGCACGAGGATCATCCCGAGCGCGACGACAAGAACTGGATGAAGCACACGATCAGCTGGTTCGACGGCTGGGGCGGCAAGGGCGGCAAGGTCAAGATCGACTACCGCCCGGTCCACGAGTACACGCTCACCGACGACGTCAAATATATCGAGCCCAAGAAGCGGGTCTACTGACCCGGCTCATGGCCGACAGCGACAGGGACTGGCGGCGCTGGGGCGAGACCGAGCCCTATTTCGGCGTGCTTTCCCATCCGCGTTTCCGGATGGATGCGATCGAAGGCAGCCGGACGGAATTCTTCGAGCTTGGCCGGTTGACCGTCGAGGAGCGGCTGGCGGCGGCGGAGCGGCATTTCGGGCCGTTCGAGCGTCGCCGCGCGCTCGATTTCGGCTGTGGCGTCGGGCGCCTCAGTCTTCCGCTGGCCGGGCATTTCGAAGAGGTGCTGGGGCTGGATATCGCGCCGGCCATGCTGGCGGAGGCGCAGGCCAACGCGGCGCGGCAGGGCGTCGGCAATATCCGCTTCGCGTTGTCTGATGACGATCTGAGCCGGACCGCTGACAGTTTCGACCTGGTGCTATGCTGCATCGTGCTGCAGCACATTCCGGTTCGCCGGGGAATGCGCCTCATCACCAGACTTCTCGATCGCGTGGCGCCCGGCGGCGTGGCCGCGCTCCAGCTCTGCACAGGACGCCCGCGCGCTCCCGGCGCCGCTTTGCGCTACTGGGCGCAGCGTCATGTTCCGGGCGTGCATGGCCTTTTCAACATGGCGCGGGGCCGCCCTTGGGCGGAGCCGCTCATGCAGATGAACGCCTATCCGCTGGACGCGGTGCTTGCCTTGACCGAGGCCGCCGGTTTCGAGGCGCCCGTCGTCGAGCCCTATGACGACGGCCGGTTCGCGGCGGTGCAATTGCTCATGCGGCGGCGTTAGACGATAGAGGGGCGGATGCGTATCCTTCCCCTGTTCCTCTTCGTCGGCCTTTTGCCCATTGCCGCCCGTGCTGCCGCACCGCCCGTGCCGCCGCTCGTCGTGCCGCCGGACGGCTCGGTGCAGGTGACCGTCAACGGCCAGAAGTCGCGCATGCTGCTGCTTGCCGACGGCAGCTCGATCCCGGTGTTCAATCGCGCCGCGGCCGATCAGTTCGGCTTCCATGCGGCGTGGATCACCTTCTCGGCGCGCATCTCCAATGTCAGCATCAAGGGCTGGACCGCCGTGGTCCGCTATGCGGTCAACGACCAGCCCTATCGGCGCCGGACCGTCTGGTTCGAGCGCGAGATCGCGCCCGGCTTCGCGGGCATGCTGGGACCGGGCGCGGTCCCGCACAATGTCGTGACCGTGCAACTCCGGGCGCCGGCGGCCGGCGAGCGGCAATTCGTCCTGCCGATGGTCGAGAGCCGTGTGCTCGGCGTGGGCACCATGGCCGGCGACCTCTTCGTGCAGTTCGATCCGCTGCGCCGCCAGACCATCGGCACGGCGTCGGCCGGCGCCCTTCTTGCCCAGAAGCAAGGCGGCGCACTGACGGGGCCGCCGCGGCAGGCGCCGCTTCGTCTCGGCGTCGAGCGTCCGGTGCGCACCCTTGCACTCGACCGGCCGTTCAAGGTCGGGCCGATCGAGCTGAGGACCGTGGCGATCCGCGTCGCCGACAATGGCTCTGCCGGCAAGATTCCGGACGCCGATGCCGATCCGGACGAGATCGTCGTGACCGGGAAAAAGAAGAAGGACCCGGACTATCTGTCGCTGCACATCGCCGCGGACGCACTGACCGGCTGCTCATCGATCAGTTTCGACAAGCTGGCCAAGAGGATCATATTGTCCTGCCAGGCATGAGATGTCCGGTCAGTTCAATTCAATGTCGATTCGTTTTGCGGCGTTGGGGCGCCCACGCAGCGCCCCGCTCATCCGATGCAGCTCCGCTCAGGCGGTCGCTTGTGCGATTTCCTGTTTCAGCAGAAGTTTCTGCTTCTTCAATGTGGTGATGAGGATGCTGTCGGGCGCAGGTCGCGTATTTTCGTCACGGATGCGGGCTTCGAGCCCGGCATGTTTGGCGTTCAGTGCGGAAACATGGCTTGTATCCATTCTGTCCTCCTAAGCCGTTGCGACAAGTGGGCGTTGACTAGATCACGCTTGGATATCTTTGTCGCGCCCTTTCTTAAGAAACTGCGACGAGTTGGGCATGGAAGGCCGACGATCGGCACCGCCTTAACCATCGACCGTGCCGTGACGCATTCTTGTATCGGGGCAAGGCAAGAATCGATGTTAACCACGAACTTTTTTTGCGGACTTTTCAGTCGTTGCGGGGCGAGAAGGCCGGTGCGATGATGACCGCAAGACAGAAGACGCGGGAGGTGCGAGTCGGTGTTGTCGGTGGAGGAAATCGAGCAGAGACTCGAGGTCTTGCGCACGGAGCATCGCGATCTTGACTGCGCCATTCAGGCACTGGGCCAGGTGCCGCAGCCGGACCAACTCCAGATCGCGCGGATGAAAAGGCGCAAGCTGCGCCTGCGTGACGAGATCACATTTCTCGAAAACAGCCTGATCCCGGACATCATCGCCTGAGCCGAAAATGGCGGAAAACAGCGGCATTGCCTACCAATATATAGGAAATTGATAGTTAACCGCGCTGACAGGCGCCGCGCTCTGTGGCAGCAGGCGCACTATGGAACAAAGCGCGTCCGTCCGTAACATCGACGAGCAGATCATCGACGGTCTGTATATCGAGGCCATCGTGCTGGCCGACGAGGCGCGTGCCTATTTCGATTTCCAGGGACGCACCGGCCGGGAAGACGAGGCCGACCGGATCGCGCGGCTCGACTATGCCTGCGAGTCCCTCAAGGTCTCGACGCGCATCATGCACAGCATCGCCTGGCTCCTGGTGCAGCGCGCCGTGCTGAACGGCGAGCTTCCGGAATCATCCCGGCTCGAGGACAAGTTCCAGCTCGGCGCCGCGCAGGGCACGGACCCGCTGGTGCGCGCGAAATTGTCGCCGGAGATGGAGGGGCTGATCCTGATCAGCGAGGATCTCTACAATCGCGTGGCGCGTCTCGAGGACCAGCTGATCGAGCGCGCCCATCATGGCTGGCAGGGCGCCACGAGCCCCGCGCGGCAATTGCTGGATCATCTCGAAGGCCGGTTCTGACGAACGAAGGCAATGCAGGTTCGGGGCGCGGCAGCCTGTCCTGAATCCGCGTTCAAGTGCCGAAAAGCGGTTTGCGCGCGTGGCGCCTTCTCCTAGACAAGCAGAATGTATTGGCGGCCCCTAGCCGCGCTGGCCAAGCGCCAGTGCCGGAGCCTTGTTCTGTTGCCGGTGCCGCTGGTCGGCATGATCCTATGTGGACCCGCGCTGGCCCAGACCGGCGTCGACAAAGCCTCCAATGCCGGCGCTGCCCCGACCGCCTCCTTTCCCGATATCGGCGTGGACTGGCCCGATCTCACGAAACAGGAGCCGGCGCCGCCCGAAGCACAGCCCGCACCGGCGGAGGGGGCCCAGCCGGCGCCCGCCACACCCACCGCCGTCGCGGAGCAGCCGCCCGACAAGGACGAGACGCAGGCGATAGCGGAGGATGACCAGACCCTGCTCGCCTCGTTCGATCCTTCCCGGTCGCTGCGTTATTCCTACCGGATCGACAAACTCGGCGATGCCGGCGACGACATGCTCCTGTCCCGCTTCAATTCCCTGTCGGCGCTGCGCGCGGGGCAGAAAGACCCTGCCAATGCCGCGCAGATCCGGCGGCGGGGCCAGCAGGACGCCACGCTGCTCGACGATCTGCTGCGCGCGCGCGGCTATTATGACAGCCGTACCCGGCTGAACTTCAAACCGGGGACGGTGGCCGGCCAGATTGTCGCCATCCTCGTCGCCAATCCCGGCGAGCCCTATCGCATCGGATCGATCGATCTCGACGGACTCGCCGAGGACGACCCCGCGACCGCCGACCTGCGCAAGCTGTTCACGATCAAGCCGGGCGACCGGGCCGACGCCGACAGCATCAATGCCGCGGCGCTGTCGCTTCGGACCGGGCTGCTCGAGAAGGGCTATCCCTTTTCGGAGGTGCGCGAACCGGTGCTGGTCATCGACCATGGCAAGCACAGCGCGGCGGTGAATCTCACAGTCAACACCGGCGGTTTCCGCCGCATCGGCAAGATTACCGTCAATCCGGACGCGCCGTTCGACGCGCGGCATGTAGCGAATATCGCCCGCTTCTCGGCGGGCGATCCCTATGAGCAGACCGACATCGCCGATCTCGACCGCGCGCTGGTTGCCACCGGCCTCGTGTCGCAGGTCACCATCACCCCGGAGCCCGGCGCGACCGACCAGCTCGTCGATCTCGACATCAAGCTCGGCAAGGCACCGGTGCACACCATTTCCGGCGAAGTCGGCTATGGCACGGGTGAGGGCTTCCGCGTCGAGGCCAGCTGGCAACACCGCAATTTCTTCCCGCCCGAAGGCGCGCTGACGCTGCGCGGTGTGCTCGGCCAACAGGAGCAGAGCGCGACCGCGACGATCCGCTGGGCGAATTTCGGGAGCCGCGACCGGGTGCTGAACCTGTCGCTGAGCGCCGCCAATCTCGACCAGCCCGCCTATCAGGCGAAGACCGCAGGGATCAGCGCGAGCCTGGAGCGGCAGACCAATCTCATCTTCCAGAAAGAGTGGACCTGGTCGTTCGGCACCGAGCTGCTGGTGAGCGACGAGCGCGACCTCTATGGCGCCGATCTCGTGCCCAGGCGGCGGCTCTATGGCATTTTCGCCCTGCCGGTGAGCCTCAACTATGACGGCAGCGATGACCTGCTCGATCCGCGCAAGGGCTTTCGCCTGGGCGCGCGCGTGTCGCCCGAGCTGTCATGGCAGGGCAATGCCTTCGCCTATGTCCGCATGCAGTTTGACGGGAGCTATTATCTGAAGGCCGGCGATGCGCTGACCATCGCCGGCCGGGCGCGGCTCGGCACGATCATCGGCGCGTCGGCCGACCGCATCGCGCCGACCCGGCGCTTCTATGCGGGCGGTGGCGCGTCGGTGCGCGGCTATGGCTATCAGGCGATCGGCCCGCGCGATGCCAATAACGATCCGGTCGGCGGGCGCAGCCTCGGCGAGCTGTCGCTGGAGGCCCGCTATCGCTTCGGCAGCCAGCAGCAGTTCGGCATCGTGCCGTTCGTCGACGCCGGCACCATCTCGCCGGATCCCTGGCCGAGCATCAAGGAGATGCGCGTCGGTGCGGGGCTCGGCTTCCGCTATTACAGCAATTTCGGGCCGATCCGCGTCGATGTCGGAACGCCGATCAATCCCCAGCCGGGCGATCCGCGCATCGGGGTGTATGTCAGCCTGGGACAGGCCTTCTGATGGCGGAGGGCGACGCCATTCCGCCGCAAAAGCGACCCAGGCGCCGTTGGTCGCGCGCCGGCATGGCGTTTCTGGCGCTGCTCCTGCTGCTCGGCGCTTTGATCGCCGGCGGCGTCCGCTGGATCGACAGCGAGTCCGGCCATCGCTTCGTGATTGCCCGTATGGAGGCGATGCGGCCCGCCTCGGGCCTGCGCATCGCCATCGGTTCGATCGAGGGCAGCCTGTTCAAGCATGCGCGGTTGCGCGATGTCCGCTTTTCCGATCCGCGCGGGCAGTTCGCGCGCATCGCCGATGCCGATGTGCAATGGTATCCGCTCGCCTGGTTCGCCAACCGCGTGGATGTCGATTGGCTGCGCATCGGCACCGCTGAGCTCGCCCGCCTGCCGCAGCTCAAATCCACAGGACCTGCCAAATCGATCCTGCCCAGCTTCGACCTGCGGCTGATGGACCTGCGCGTCGACCGGCTTGCCCTGGGCGCAGCCGTCAGCGGTCAGGCCCATGTCGTGCAGGCGCGAGGCCGCATCGACATTCGCTCGCGCCGCGCCGTCGTCAACCTCTCGGCCCTTGCGCTCGACGGTGCCGACACCGTCCGCATCGCGCTCGACAGCCGGCCCGACGACGGCCGCTTCGACGTGGACGCGGCGGTGACGGCGCCGAAGGACGGTATCATCGCGGGTCTCGCCGGTTTCAGGGAGTCGATGACATTCGCGGTCAAGGGTGAGGGCGACTGGGCGCACTGGCGCGGTCGCTTCACCGCGATGCACGACAGCGGCCCGCTCGCCGATGTCGCAATCGACGCGAAGAAGGGCGATTTCACGCTGCATGGCCCGATCGACCGCATCGGTCCGCTCGCGGCGCTCGGCAAGGGCATGGCCATGCTCGATGCCGACTTCGTCGTCGAGAACCGTGTAGTTTCGGGCAAGGCAAGCCTGGCCATGAGCGGCGTCGCCTTGAGCGCCCGGGGCGGTGTCGATCTGGGCCGGGCGCGCTACGACAATCTGCTCGTCCAGGCGCAAGCGCGTGATCTCTCGCGCATCGCATCCTCGCTGTTGGGGCGCGGCGCCGATTTCAAGGCGCGCCTCTCCGGGCCTTTCTCGACCGCGCAGATCGACCTGTTGTTGACGCTCGCCGAGCTGCGTCAGGGCGGCTTCGTGCTTTCCGGGCTCAGGCTGAGCGGCGACGGGCGCATGAACAGCAAGGGCGGCGCCTGGCCGATCAAGCTGACCGTTCAGTCGGTGCACAGCGGTAACCCCGCGCTTGACCCGCCGTTGCAGAATCTCGGCGCGCAGGGTCTGGTCCGCATGACCGACGGCATCTTCCGGCTCGACCGGACCAAGTTGCGTGCGAGCGGGCTTTCCGGCGAACTCAGCGGTTCATTCACGCCCGCCACTGGTGCGCTGGCACTGGCTTTCACCGGAGGCATGAACGGGCTGGAGCTGCATGGCCTTGGCCGGGTCGATGTCGAGGCGGCGCTGAAGCTTGTCCGGCCGCCGCGCGGCGCCTTGTCCTTCGGGGGCACGGCGCGCGCGACCGTCCAGCGGTTGGACAATGGCTTCCTGCATTCGATCGGCGGCGGCCTGCCGGTCGTGACGACCGGTCTTGCCTTCGGTCCCGACGGCCGGCTCGATCTGCGCGATCTGCATGTCGTCGCGCCGGCGCTGGACCTGGCGGGCGAGGGCTATCGTGCCCGTGACGGCACCGTCCATCTGACCGGTAGCGGCGCGCATCGCGACTATGGCCCGGTCACGCTTGTCCTCGACGGCCGGCTCGACCGTCCGCGCGTCGACCTGACGCTGCGCCGGCCCGGGCAGGGCATGGGCCTGGTCGACGTCCATGCCCGTCTCGAGCCGACCGATGCAGGCTATGACCTGGTCGGGACGGGGCAGTCGACGCTCGGCCCGTTCACGGCCAACGGTACTGTGCTGCTCCCCCCCGGGGAGGACGCGCGCATCACGCTCGATGCCGTCCGCGTCGCGGATGTCGTGGCGAAAGGCACGCTGACGCCCGTGACCGGCGGGATCACGGGGAAGCTTGATCTCTCGGGGCCGGCGGTCGGCAGCATCCAACTCAGCATGGCCGACGGCGTGCAGCATGTCGGGCTCGATGTCGATTTGGGCGGCGCCAACTTCAACGGGCCGATCCGCCTCATGGTCAATCGCGGCCGGGTGCAGGCCAATCTCGTCCTCAAGCATGATGCAGTGAGCCTCGACGGACAGGTGGACGCGCGCGGCGTGCGCTACGGATCGCTGCGCGTCGCGCGCCTCACCGGCAGCGCGAATCTGGTCAACGGCGAGGGCAGCGCGACACTCTCCGCCAGCGCGCAAAATGGGCAGGCGTTCAATCTCGTCGCGAAATCCGACATCTCGGCGGACCGGATTGCGACCACTCTCACCGGCACGATCGAGCGCGAGACGATCCGCCTGTCCGGCCCGGCCATATTGCAGCATGAAGGGGACGGATGGCGGCTGCAGCCGGTGAGGCTCAGCATGCGCACCGGCTCCATGCAGCTGGGCGCCTATCTGGGCACGCAGAGCAGCCATGTCGATGCCAGCCTGTCACGCATCCCGCTCGCCCTGCTCGATCTGGTGAACAGCGATCTCGGGCTCGGCGGCACGGCTGACGGCACGCTCGTCTATGACCAGCCGCGCGGGGGCGTGCCCAGCGGAACGCTGAGCCTGCGCGTGCATGGCCTCACGCGCTCGGGCCTCGCGATCAGCTCGGCGCCCATCGATCTCGGCCTCAACGCCATGCTCGACGACAAGCGTGGCGCGGCGCGCGCCATCATCTCCGAAGGCGGAACGGTCATCGGGCGGGCGCAGGCGCTGCTGACGCCCTTCGGCCAGGGCACGCTCATGGAGAGGCTGAATGCCGCGCCGCTGCAGGCCCAGATCAGCTATGGCGGCAGCGCCGACACGCTCTGGCGCCTCGCCAATATCGAGCTGCTCTCGCTCGGCGGGCAGGTGACGATCTCGGCGGAGGCGCATGGGACGCTCGCCGATCCGCAGATCGCCGGCACGGTGTCGGCGCGGGACGCCAGCCTGCAAAGCCCCGCGACCGGCATGGCGCTCAGTCATGTCACGGCGACGGGCACATTCAGCGGTGACCAATTGCGCTTCTCCAATCTCGCCGGCCAGACGGCAGGCAACGGCAAGGTCAGCGGCACGGCGGCCTTCACCTTCTCGAGCGAACGCGGCATCGGCATGGACATCGCGCTCGATGCAACCCGCGCCGTGCTGCTCGATCGCGACGATGTGGGCGCGACGGTCACCGGCCCTCTGCACATCGTCTCGACCGGCGGCGCGGGCACGATCAGCGGCGATTTCGACGTCGTGTCGAGCCGCTTCACCCTGGGCCGTGCCGCGGCGGTCGCGGAAATTCCGCAGGTCCGCCTCATCGAGATCAATCGCTCGGGCGACGACGTGACGCCGGCCCGTGCGGCCGAGCCCTGGCGTCTGGACGTCAAGGCGCGGGCCAGCTGTTGCCTGCATGTCGAGGGGCTCGGCATGAGCAGCGAATGGTCGGCGGACCTGCAGATCGGCGGCACCGTGACCAGCCCGGCTTTCAAGGGCACGGCGACGCTGATCGACGGCACCTATGATTTCGCCGGAAAGCGCTTCAACCTGCAGGAAGGGCGCCTGACCTTCAACGGGACGAGTCCGGTCAATCCCGTGCTCGATATTCGCGCCGTGGCCGATGTCAGCGATCTCAGCGCCACGATCAGCGTGACCGGCACCAGCCTGCATCCGATCATCAATATGACGAGCATCCCGGCGATGGCGCAGGATGAGCTGCTCTCCCGGTTGCTGTTCGGCACGTCGATCACCAAGCTTTCGGCGCCCGAGGCGATCCAGCTGGCCTCCGCGGTCGCGGCATTGCAGGGCGGCAGCAGCGGCCTCGATCCCATCAACGCGCTGCGCCGGGCCACCGGCCTTTCGCGCCTGCGCGTTCTGCCCGCCGATGCCACGACCGGTCAGAAAACCTCGATCGCCGCCGGCAAGAATATCGGCAAGCTCTATGTCGAGCTGATTACGGACGGGCAGGGTTACAGCGCCACGAGCGTCGAGTTCGCCATCACGCGCTGGCTGTCTCTGCTCTCCACCGTTTCGACGGTCGGGCGGCAGAGCGTGGGTGCACGGGTTTCGAAGGATTATTAGCGGGTTTTCGAGCCTTCCTCCCATTGCCCAGCACGGGATGTTGTGACTAAATATGTGAATTACGTGGCAGTTCCGGGAGCAAGGAAGCAAGTGGGCAAGCTCATGTCGATCATGCGGCCCGCTTATCTGCTCGTTGCCGGCTTCATCATGCTCGGCGTCTGCATGCTGAGCGCGGTCTGGATCTCCCTGCTCGAGCAGCGGTCGACCAGCTGGATTCAGCACACGCTGGAAGTCGACAACCGGATCAGCGAGTTCGGGATGATGGTTTCCCGCGCCGTGTCGCGGCAGCGCGGTTATCTGTTGACCGACCAGCAGAGCTATCTCGACGACTATCACAGCATCGCCGCCGCGCTTCCCGCCGACCTGACCGACCTGCGCAATGCCACGCGCGACAATCCGCAGCAGCAACGCAATATCGCGCAGCTCGAGACCGTGACGCGCTACCGGCTGTCGCAACTCGACGAGACGATCCGGCTTCATCAGGCCGGCCGGCATGACGAAGCGCTGGCAATCACGGCAACGATGCGAGGACAGGCCGCGACCACCGGCGTCGAGCAGCTCCTGACGCGCATGCATGACGAAGAGGAGCATCTGCTCGCGGGGCGCCGCGAGACGGCGACGGCGCGGGAACGGCTTGCGCTCGCAACCTTGCTGATCAGCGGCGCTCTGGTGGCGGGTCTTGCCATCGTCTCGCGCCTCCAGCAATTGCGCCATATCGACGACCTGGAGGAGCGCAACCGCAAGCTCGCCGAGGAGATCGCCGCGCGCACGCAGGCGCAGAGCCAGGTGCGCCAGCTGCAGAAGATGGAAGCCGTCGGCCAGCTTACCGGCGGCATCGCGCATGATTTCAACAATATGCTGGCGATCATCGTGGGCAGCCTGGATCTGGCGCGCCGCCGGCTCGCCCGGGAGGATCTGGGCGGCGTCGGCAAGTCGATCGATCATGCGCAGGAAGGCGCGCAGCGCGCCGCTGCCCTGACCGCGCAGCTGCTCGCATTCTCGCGCTCCCAGGCGCTGGCCCCGCGCGTACTCGAACCGAACCGTCTCGTCGCCGCCATGTCGGAGCTGCTGCGCCGGACATTGGGCGAGCCCATCGAGATCGAGACGGTGCTGGCCGGGGGGCTGTGGCGCGTTTGCGCCGACGCCAGCCAGATCGAGAACACGCTCGTCAACCTGGCGCTCAATGCGCGCGACGCCATGCCGGACGGCGGCAAGCTGACCATCGAGACCGCCAATAGCGAGCTGGACGACCGCTATGCCCGCATGCACGAGGAAGTGGCGGCCGGCCAATATGTCATGATCTCGGTCACGGACACGGGGCACGGAATGCCGCTCGACGTCATCGAGCGTGCGTTCGAGCCGTTCTTCACCACCAAGGAGGTGGGGAAAGGGACCGGCCTGGGCCTCAGCCAGGTCTTCGGCTTCGTCAAGCAGTCCGCGGGGCACATCAAAATCTATTCCGAGCTGGGCAAGGGCACGACGATCAAGGTCTATCTGCCGCGCTATGTGGGCGAAGGGGAAACGTCGGCGACCGCGGCGTCCGGCGCGGACATGCCGCGGGGCCGGGAGGACGACCTCATTCTCGTGGTCGAGGACGATGCGCAGGTCCGTTCCATGTCCGTCGGCATGCTGCAGGATCTCGGCTATGCCGTGCTGGAGGCGGGCAATGGCAAGGATGCGCTGGCGCTGCTGGCGCAGAATGAAGCGATCCGGCTCCTGTTCACCGACGTCGTGATGCCGGGCCTCACCGGCCGCGCTCTGGCGGACGAAGCCCGGGCCAGCGCGCCGGATATCAAGGTTCTCTACACCACCGGCTATACGCGCAACTCGATCGTCCATAACGGCGTCGTCGACCACGACGTGTCGCTCATCCAGAAGCCCTTCTCGATCGGTGAACTGGCCCGCAAGATCAGGGCAATGCTCGATAGCGACTGAACCCCGGGCGATCGGCGGGCAAGGAAAAGGCCCCGGGAACGTGGTTCCCGAGGCCTTGTTGAACGATGAAACGGCCGATCAGGCGCTGTAGTACATGTCGAACTCGACCGGGCTCGGCGCCATTTCCCAGCGATACACGTCGGGCCACTTGAGCTCGATATAGGCGTCGATCTGATCCTTGGTGAACACGTCGCCTTTGAGCAGGAAGGCGTGATCGGCCTCGAGAGCGTTGAGCGCTTCGCGCAGCGACCCGCAGACCGTCGGCACGAGGCTCAGTTCCTCGGGCGGCAGGTCGTAGAGGTTCTTGTCCATCGCGTCGCCGGGATGGATCTTATTCTCGATGCCGTCGATACCGGCCATCAGCAGCGCCGCATAGGCGAGATACGGATTGGCCATGGCGTCGGGGAAGCGGAACTCGACGCGCTTCGACTTCGGGCCCGAGCCGTAGGGGATACGGCAGGACGCCGAGCGGTTACGCGCCGAATAGGCGAGCAGCACCGGCGCCTCGAAGCCCGGCACCAGCCGCTTGTAGCTGTTGGTGGTCGGGTTGGTGAACGCGTTCAGCGCCTTGGCGTGCTTGATGACGCCGCCGATATAATAGAGGCAGGTGTCGGAGAGGCCGGCATAGCCATTGCCGGCGAACAGCGGCTTGCCGCCTTCCCAGATCGACATGTGCGTGTGCATGCCCGAGCCATTGTCCTTGGCGATGGGCTTGGGCATGAAGGTCGCCGTCTTGCCATAGGCCTGGGCGACCATCATCACGACATATTTGTAGATCTGCATGCGGTCGGCGGTGGTGACCAGCGTGCCGAAGGTGAGGCCGAGCTCATGCTGGGCCGCGGCCACCTCATGGTGGTGCTTGTCGCAGGGCAGGCCCATTTCGAGCATGGTCGAGACCATCTCTGCGCGGATGTCCGTGCAGGGATCGACCGGCGCGACCGGGAAATAGCCGCCCTTGGCGCGCGGACGGTGCGCCAGGTTGCCGCTCTCATATTCCTTGTTGCTGTTGGTCGGCAGCTCGATGTCGTCGATCTTGAAGCCGGCGCCGTCATAGCCGTCATAGAAGCGGACGTCGTCGAACATGAAGAACTCGGCTTCGGGGCCGACATAGACGGTGTCGCCATGGCCGGCTGCCTTGAGGAAGGCTTCGGCGCGGATCGCCGTCGAGCGCGGGTCGCGGCTGTAGAGTTCGCCGGTCGAAGGTTCGACGATGTTGCAGAAGACGATCAGCATCGGCGTCGCGCTGAACGGGTCGACATAGACCGCGTCGAGGTCGAGCTTCAGGATCATGTCCGACTCGTTGATCGCCTTCCAGCCCTCGATCGAGCTGCCGTCGAACATCAGGCCTTCGGTCAGCTCATCCTCGCCGAGGACGCCGGAGCACATCGTCAAATGCTGCCATTTGCCCTTGGGATCGGTGAAGCGCAGATCGACCCACTCGATCTCCTTTTCCTCGATCATCTTCAGAATGTCTTTGGGCGTGTTAGCCATGGCGTCGGTACCTTCCCATTACTTTGAGTTATTGCCCCAGAATCCCGCTGCCTCAGATGGCGGCCTCATCCAGCTCCCCGGTCCGGATGCGCACCGCCTTTTCGACGGGAACCACGAAAATCTTGCCGTCGCCGATGCGGCCGGTCTTGGCGGCATTCGCGATCGCCTCGACGACGCGATCGGCCATGGCGTCCTCCACCACGGCCTCAAGCTTCACCTTGGGCAGGAAGTCGACGACATATTCGGCGCCGCGATAGAGCTCGGTATGGCCTTTCTGCCGGCCGAAACCCTTGGCCTCGGTCACCGTGATGCCGGATACGCCGACCTCGTGAAGCGCTTCCTTCACCTCGTCCAGCTTGAACGGCTTGATGATCGCCTCGATCTTTTTCATGCCCAAATCACCTTCTCCAATTCGCGCGCTGGAGGGCGCGCAAACGCCGTGCCAGCAACTCCCGGCAACCCATTTCTCCAGCGCGCCCGGCCCGAATCCGGGAGCCGTGCGCCATTGCTATCGCGTCGCCGTGCGAATCACCAGCGCAGCATTGGCTGCTTTGCGCTCGCTTGTCGATATTGCCCGGATTTCAGGCATTTTTGAGCCGCTTTGCCCAAAAAATAGGCAGAGTTTTTTGCGGTGCAAAATGGATTTTCCGGCGCAAATGACGCGCCGCGTCAATAAGGCGGGCGGTGCAGTCCCTTGGGGCTCAGCGTGAAGATTTCGCAGCCGGTTTCGGTGATGCCGATCGAATGCTCGAATTGCGCCGAGAGCGTGCGGTCGCGGGTCACGGCTGTCCAGCCGTCGTCGAGCAGGCGCACGCCCGGCTTGCCCGCGTTGATCATCGGCTCGATGGTGAAGATCATGCCGGGCTTGAGCTCCGGCCCGGTGCCCGGGCGTCCGACATGGACGACCTCGGGGCTGTCGTGGAAGACACGGCCGAGGCCATGACCGCAGAAATCGCGCACGACGCCATAGCGATGCTTCTCGGCATGGACCTGGATGGCATGGCCGATGTCGCCGAGCGTGTTGCCGGGCCGGGCCTGCTCGATGCCGAGCATCAGGCATTCATAGGTGACGTCGACCAGCCGCCGCGCCTTGATGGGCACATTGCCGGCCAGATACATGCGGCTGGTGTCGCCGTGCCAGCCGTCGACCAGCGGCGTCACGTCGATATTCAGGATGTCGCCGTCGCGCAGCACCTTCTCGCCCGGCATGCCGTGGCAGATGACATTGTTGAGGCTGATGCAGCAGCTGTACTGATAGCCATGATAGCCGAGCGTGGCGGGGACCGCGCCGGCTTCCAGCATCATGTCGCGGATGACGTCGTCGATCTCGCTGGTCGCGACACCCGGCTTCACCAGCGGTACGATGGCGTCGAGGATTTCGGCGGCAAGGCGGCCCGCCTTGCGCATGCCGGCAAAGCCCTCCTCGTCATGCAGCTTGATGGCGGAGGTGCGGACGGTCGCGATCTCGGCTGTGGGTGTCACATAGGTGGTCATGGCTTGCGATATAGGCGCACAGCGTCCAAGTGGCGAGAGGCAAGCGCAAAATCGGAGCGACGGGCATGAGCGAGGGCGAAACGGCTTTGACGGGAGGCTGCGCCTGCGGTGCCGTGCGCTATACGGTCATGGGTCCGCCCTATGTCGTGAACAACTGCCACTGCCGCCTGTGCCAGCGGCAGACGGGGTCGACCTCGGTGGTCAATGCCTTCTTCGAAACCGAGCGGCTGACGCAGCATGGCGGCGAAACCAGCCGTCATGTCGTCAAGGCCGGCAGTGGCAACGACCATGTCATCGTGCGCTGCACGAACTGTGGAACGGCGCTGTGGAGCTTCTATCCCCGGCTGGGCGACCATGCGCTGGGGCTGCGCGCCGGCACGCTCGACGATCCCGATGCGGTCACGCCCGACGCGGTCATCTTCGTCGAGAGCAAGATGCCCTGGGTGCCGCTACCCGAAGGCATTCCGCATTTCGAGACCTTCTACAATCCCGCCGAACTGCTTCCGCCCGAGCGCCTTGCGCGCATGAAGGCTCTGGTCGCCAAGCGAGCGACGGGATGACCGAGCGCATCTGGACAGCGGCGCTCGCCATCATCGGCGACGAAATCCTCTCCGGCCGGACCCAGGACAGGAACGTCGCGCAGATCGCGAGCTGGCTCAATGTGCAGGGCATTCGCCTCAAGGAGGTGCGGGTCGTGCCCGATGACATGGCGGCGATCGGCGCTGCGGTCCGAGCGCTCAATGCCAATCACGACTATCTGTTCACGACCGGCGGCATCGGCCCGACCCATGACGACATCACCGTCGACGCCATTGCCGCCGCATTCGGCCTGCCGGTGGTTGTCCACCCGCAAGCGCGCGCCATCCTCGAAGCCTATTATGCGACGCGCGGCGGCCTCAACGAGGCGCGGCTGCGCATGGCGCGCGTGCCCCTTGGCGCCGAGCTCATTCCCAATCGCACCTCCGGCGCGCCCGGCATCCGCCTGGGTTCGATCTTCATCATGGCCGGCGTGCCCGCGATCACGGCGGCCATGCTTGAGACGCTGACCGGCGAACTGGAGGGTGGCGCGCCGCTTATCAGCCGCACCGTCGGCGGCTGGGTCGCGGAGAGCGAGGTGGCCGCCATTCTCGCCGAGACCGAGCGGGCGCATGAGGGTTGCCAGATCGGCAGCTATCCCTTCTTCCGGGAGGGGCGCACGGGCGCCAACTTCGTGATCCGCTCAACCGACGAGGTATCGCTCGACGCCTGCGCGGTGGCGCTCATCGTGGCACTGACCGAGGCCGGCTTCGCGGTGGTCGATGGCGGCATTTGAGCATGACGGCGCCAGAAGTGCCAACCCGGATATGAATATGGATGAAAGTTCATCCATTTCGGAGACTCCGGGCCTTTAAAGCCGCGAGCCGCGCCGAAATGGCGGCATCCGTGGAGGAAGCCCCGGTCCGGGCATGCTTATTGTCTGAGCGGGTTCGGCTGAGCCATGGACGATACGCCCAGCTGTTCTGACTTTTTGACAACAGGCCATTCGGCGCCGGGCAATCGGTGGACGGGTGGGCGATGCCGAATGGGGGTCGGAATTGGCGGCACAGGTCGCTCTTGCCGTTGCGCAGCGCTGTCTTTCCTTTTTCTCGTCGCGAGCGGAGCGGAAGGTTCTGTTCGCGCAAGAGCGGACGCCGGTCTCCTGGCGCCGTCGGCTCGGTCAACGGGATGCGCGTTCGGCACCCGAGCCTGGCCAGGCCTGTTCGCCGGCCGAAGCCAACCGGCTCTACCTGGCTCGCCGGCTCGCGGCCCGACCGCATGAGGAACTGCTCTGCCTGTTCTATGACGTGAAGGGGGCGTTTCTCGGCGAGACCTGCGCCAGCGGAACGCCGTCCGCGGTCGCTGTCGAGCGTCTGCGCCTTGTCAAGGCGATCGCCGCGCTCGGTCCCCGTTACGTTATACTGGCGCACAACCATCCGGGCGGCGACGCGCGGCCGAGCAGGGCTGATGTCGAGGCGACGCGCGCGCTGCACAGGCTGTTCGCCGCGCTCGGCATGATCCTCGTCGATCATGTCATCATGGCGGCGGACGAGCCGCTGTTCAGCTTTCTGGGCAGCGGGTTCATGTAGTGCGCCATGCCGCCGCGCGGTATAAAGATTCCATAAAGGTCATGGCGAGGCGCCCCCGCCTGCATTAGGTGCGCCGCAGCATGCGGCCCTGTCAGGCTGCGTCTGTGGAAAGGTCGGATTGCTTGCAGCATGTCGTCCCGGCGGATGCCGATCAGCCCCATGCCCAGCAGGAAAAGCTCGGGGCGCTGGCGGTCGGCGCAATCGGTGTCGTGTTCGGCGATATCGGGACGTCGCCGCTCTATGCCCTCAAGGAAAGCTTCATCGGCCATCATCCGCTGACGGTCGACCGCGCCCATATTTTCGGCGTTCTCTCGCTCATCTTCTGGACGATGATGATGATCGTGACGCTCAAATATGTCGTGCTGATGATGCGGGCGGACAACAAGGGCGAGGGCGGCTCGCTGGCGCTGCTCGCGCTCATCACCCGCAAGCTCAAGACCAGGCGCTGGCATGCGATGATCGCCATGCTCGGCGTCATCGCGACCGCGCTCTTTTATGGCGACGCCATCATCACCCCCGCGATTTCGGTGCTGTCGGCGGTCGAGGGCCTGACCATCGTCCAGGACGGGCTGACGCCGCTGGTCATGCCGATCACCGTCGCGATCCTGGTCTTCCTGTTCGCCATCCAGTCCCGCGGCACAGCCCTGGTCGGCAAGCTGTTCGGCCCGGTCATGCTCGTCTATTTCGCCATCCTCGCCATCCTCGGCGTCGCCGGCATCGCCCAGGCACCGGAGATCGTGCAAGCGCTCAATCCCTGGCATGCGCTCAATTTCTTCCTGCTCGATCCCGTGCTCGCCTTTCTCGCTTTGGGGTCGGTCGTGCTGGCGGTGACCGGCGCGGAGGCGCTCTATGCCGACATGGGCCATTTCGGGCGCAAGGCGATCATGGTCTCCTGGCTCTACATCGCGCTTCCCTGCCTGTTGCTCAACTATCTCGGCCAGTCGGCGCTGCTCTTGCGGCACCCGCAAGCGGTGGAAAATCCGTTCTTCCTGATGGCGCCGGACTGGGCGCGCCTGCCGCTCGTCATCCTTGCCACCGTGGCGACGGTCATCGCCAGCCAGGCCGTGATTTCCGGAGCCTTCTCGGTCTCGCAGCAGGCGGTGCAACTGGGCTTCCTGCCGCGCCTCAAGATCCTGCACACCAGCGCCAAGGCCGCCGGGCAGATCTATGTGCCCATGGTGAACTGGAGCCTGCTCGTCCTCGTCATATTGCTCGCCATCGGCTTCAAAAGCTCGAGCAATCTCGCCGCGGCCTATGGCATCGCCGTCACCGGCACCATGTTCATCACCGCCTGCATGCTCGGCGTGCTGACCTTCGCGGTGTGGAAATGGCCGCCCCTGGTCGCCGGGCTCGTCACCGGTTCGTTCCTTGTCATCGACGGGCTCTATTTCGCCTCCAACCTCACCAAAATCCCGGACGGAGGCTGGTTCCCGCTATTGGTCGCGGCCATCGCCTTCCTGCTGCTGACCACCTGGTCGCGCGGGCGCGAGCTGGTGCGCGAGCGGCTGGCGGAAGGCGCCATGCCGGTCGAGGTCTTCGTCAAGTCGGCGGGACAGACGGTGAAGCGCGTGCCCGGTACGGCTGTGTTCCTGACCTCCTCGGGGGACTCGATCCCGCCCGCGCTGCTGCACAATCTCAAGCACAACAAGGTGCTGCACGAGCGCGTCATCATCCTCACCGTCTCCGCCGAGCAGGTGCCGCATGTCCCGCCGCATGACCGCGCGTCAGTGACCGAGCTGGGGCAGGGCTTCTACCGCATCGTGCTGCGCCATGGCTTCATGGACGAAGCCGATGTCCCCGCCGAACTCATGCAGATCAAGACCGCCGGCGGGCCGTTCAAGGCGATGGAGACCAGCTATTTCCTCGCGCGCCAGACCCTGCTGCCCTCCGCGCGGCCGGGCATGCAGCTCTGGCGCGAGAAGCTCTTCGCCTGGATGGTGCGCAATGCCGCCAGCGCCATGGAGTTCTTCAAGCTCCCCACCAACCGCGTCATCGAGCTGGGCAGCCAGGTCGAGATCTGAGGGGCGGCCTTCGGCGGGGCCGCGCATTTTCGCGGTGGCCGCGATGCGCTATGTCATGCTTGACCCAGCGGCGGGCGTGGGTTGGATCGGCTATGGATCAGGTGTACTGTCACCGTAGCCGTAATATCTCCATGACGTATCTGAGGGACGATCATGCTCAGATTTCTATTTCCTCTGATGGCCCTCTGCTATTGTGGAAATGCATATGCAGATACATCAGGCGACGACATAAAATTATATTTAGATGGTCAGAGAGAATTGGCGAAGATGTTGAATCCAATCCTCTCCTCGACGAGGAAAGTCGCCCGGGTCTATTATGTAGACACTTGCTCTCCGAAAGATGCTATGAGATTTCCGGCGATAACCATGCGGCGAAGCAAAGTCGAAAGATTGGATTCGGCGACGTTATCAAAGATTTTCCCTGCCGGTACCAATGTCATCGTTGATGACAAGGACAATATAGTTCGAATTTTTGTTGGAGATGTCCCAATGACACTATTGAAAACCAATATAGCGTCATTGAAATTTACACCTGAAGAGCGGTACAATGCAGCTTTTGCGGTTGACAAGATCGAGTATGCAAATGAAGTAAAAATTGCAGCTAATAAATTGAACTTTCATCCATTTCCTGAATTGACTGACATGATAACGCAAGCACCTATGCGTGGAGTTCCGCATACAAAGAAAGAATTGAAAAACATCACCATGGATTCCGGACTGGATCATGTCGTAAAAACGTTCGGCGGCACCGTCTTTTTTGGTATTTGTCCGTCGAGCGGATATTTCTCGGTCGACTATATCTGGGCCGGACTGCATTGAAATGACGTCGTCGCGGCGATCGTGGCGACGGTGCACTGAACTTCTGCCGCCTCCCAGATCATCAGCAAGGCGAGCACGAACGACCTCTTCGCCCGGGATGGGGCGCGCCAGATCGACATCCCGAATAGAAAAGCCCCGGAAACCTTGCGGTTCACCGGGGCTTGTCATGGTGGGCGTGGCAAGGATTGAACTTGCGACCCCTGCGATGTCAACACAGTGCTCTACCACTGAGCTACACGCCCACTGAGGGAGAGGCCCTTACTTGGGCGACGCCGCCCGCGCAAGCGCTAATCCCGCGAAAAGTCAGGGCAGGCCGCTGGCGCTCGTGTTGCCGAACATGCGGTCGACCTCCAGCACGAGATCGCGCAGGTGGAAGGGCTTGGAGAGCACCTTGGCCTCCGGCGCCACGCGGCCGGCGCGCAGCGTCACGGCGGCGAAGCCGGTGATGAACATGACCCGCGTCTCGGGCGCGATCTGCGCGACATGCTGGGCCAGCTCGATGCCGTCCATTTCCGGCATGACGATGTCGGTCAGCAGCAGGTCGAAGCGCTCCTGCGAGATGAGCGGCAGCGCGGACGTGCCGCGGTCGACGGCGACCACCTCATAGCCCGAACGCTCCAGGGCGCGGCTGAGATAGACGCGCATGGAGTCATCGTCTTCAGCCAGCAAGATACGGATCATATTGTGTCTCGTCGTCCCGAAAATCCAATTCCCGCAGTCCTTTGCCGGCTCGGCCCGCTGGACTGGCGGCGGCCGCGAACATATGCGACAAGCGATTAAGAATTTCCATCCTTTCGATGGAATTGCATGGCGAGCTGGCCTCCGGACCGATGGGGGCGGAAGAGGCCCCTGGCGATGGGTTTGGACAGGCAGGTCGAGGAAATGAGGCCGGCGGGCACGGTGCCGTCGCTCTGCCACGATGCCTTCGACCGCTATGGCCAGCCGGGCGCGCGGGCGCCTCTGGTCTTCGCGGTGCCGCATGCCGGGCGCGACTATGGCGAGGCGCTGCTGGCCCGTGCCCGCGTGGCGCCGGCGATCCTGGCCAAGCTCGAGGATCGGCTGGCCGACCTCCTGACCCATGAGTTGATCGCGCGGGGCCATTGCGTGTTCATCGCGCGGCGGCCGCGGGCGATGGTCGATCTCAACCGCGACGAGCGCGAGGTCGATCCGCAATCGATCGCCGGCCTGCCGCGCGCGGTGCGGCTCCAGTCCAGTGCCAAGGTGCGCGGGGGCCTCGGCCTCATTCCCGACCGGCTCGCCTATGCCGGCGCGCTGTGGCGCCATCCGCTGCCCTATGGCGAGCTTGTCCGGCGCATTGAGGCCATTCACCGGCCCTATCATGCGGCGCTCGCCGAGGCGCTGGACCAGACCCGCGCGCGCCACGGCTCGGCCCTGCTCGTCGACATTCATTCCATGCCGCCGCTGCAGTCCGGCGGGCGGCATGGTGCGGCGCCGCCCCGGCTGGTGATCGGCGATCGCTTCGGGCGCAGTGCCGCCAGCCGCCTCACCGATCTTGCGGCGGACATCGCGCGCGGCCATGGCCTCGATGTCGCGGTGAACGCGCCCTATTCCGGCAATCACATCCTGGAGCGCCACGGTGCGCCGGACCGCGGCGTCCATGCCGTCCAGCTCGAGATCGACCGTTCGCTCTATCTGGCCGCGGACCTGACCGCGCCGGGGAGCGGCCTGCCCGTCATCAGGCGGCTGCTCGGCGCCATGGCGCAGGCGCTGTCGCAGGAACTGGCCAGCCCCGCCACCCCCCTCGCTGCGGAATAAAAAACCACCCTGTGCAAGCACAGGGTGGCCAAGGTTCAGGGAGGAGACGTCCCGAAAGGGCGGGACGCCCACGCGACAGCCCGAAAAGGGGGGAACAAGCTGCCGCGTCTTTCCGAAATAGGGTAAATGGCGCAAAATTTCAAGATCGCCGCCAGTCGCCGATGCGCAATTAATGCACCGGATTTCACGGCGCGACGCAGTTTTACCGCATCACGCCGCTCATCGTCCTGAATGGGAGGGCGAATCGACTCGCGCCTCCGCCGGTCCATCGTCAGGCCGGCTGAAGCGTCTCGACGGCCGGGCCATGGCCCTGCTGCTGCTGGCGGGCGAAAACCTCGCGCATGCCCTGCAGCGAGAAGAGGTGCGCGTAGATCAGCGCGAGCATGCCGTTCTGGTTGATCTTGCGGAGCTGGTCGCCGCGCAGCTCCTGCAGCTTCTGCTCGTTGACCATCTGGAAGCCGCGATAGGTGAAGGGCTGGCCGGTGTTGTTGACCTGGATGGTGAGCTCGCCGTCCATGAGCAGGTCGAGTTCCTTGAGATCGGCCATGAACTGGCTGGTGCGGCGTGCCGACTGCTCGAACTCCTCGCAATATCGGAGGATTTCCTGAGTCAGCGCGGTCGGGGCGCCGTCGTCGGCGATCAGCCGCTCGCCGTCCTCGAACGCGCCGATCTGCGGCACGGTCGGGTCGAAGCAGAGCGAAAGCTCGTCCTTGCTGGGGTCGAGCCGCGCGAGCAGCCAGGGATAGCGGCGGACATAGCCGGGCACATAGCCGTCGTCGCGGCGCAGCTTGCCGTCGGCGTCGACCAGCGTGTTGACGCCCTCGTTGAGGCCCATCAGCGCGAGCGGGACCGGATCGTCGCCGGCGGAGAAGACGATGGGCAGGAGGCGCTGGCAGGCGGGGAATTCGTCGACCGTCAGCGGAACGGCGTGCTCGTGCACCATGAACGGCGCGGTCTCGGTCGGGCGGAGGCGGAAGTCCTTGTGCTGCTCGACATTGAGGGGAACGAGACCCTGGTAGAAAAGCGGAAGTCCGGTGTTCGGCGCGCTGGCCATGGCAATCAATCTCCTAATCCATATCCGCGGTGCGCTGCGCCCGAGGCGCGCTGACCGGCTGATCGAGCGACGGCCATAGTGGCCTCACCGGACAGGTGCAAGCGGAACGAGCTTCCCCGGATTGAGCAGGCCGCCGGGATCGAAGGCATGCTTGATCGCCTGCACGGCATGGATCTGTGCCGGGGCGGCCAGCCGCGCGAATTCGCCGATCTTCATCTGGCCGATGCCATGCTCGGCGGAGATCGATCCGCCCGCCGCGACCACCGCATCGTTGACGAAGCGGGTCGCCGCCTCGCCATGCCGCGCGATCCAGGCGCGCGCGGTCTCCGCACCCTCGGCCATCGGCGCGCGGACATGGAAATGGACATTGCCGTCGCCGAGATGGCCGAAGGACCCGGCGGTCGTCCCCGGGAAGCGCGCCTCGCAGGCCGCCGCGACTTCGGTCATGAAGCGCGGCATGTCGGCGATCGGCACGCTGATGTCGAACTGCAGGGCGGGGCCTTGCGAGCGCTCGCCTTCCGATGCGCTTTCGCGGATCTTCCAGAAGCTTTCGGCCTGCGTCTCATTGGCCGCCAGCGCCGCGTCGAGGATGAGGCCCGCCTCGAAGGCATCGGCGAGCGCCGCTTCCATCCGCGCCTGCGCGGAAGGACCCTCGGCGGCCGCGTCGAGATCGATCTCGATGAGCGCATGCCAGGGCGCGCGCGTCTCGATCGGCCGCCTGGTGCCCGGCACGACGCCGAGCGTGAATTCGACCGTGTCCTCCGGCAGCACCTCGAAGCCCTCGACCACCGGGCCGACGCTTGCCTCCATGCGCCGCAGCAGCGCCAGCGCCTTGTGCGGGTCCTCGACGCCGACCCAGGCGACGCAGCGGTCGGCGATGCCCGGCACCAGGCGCAGGCTGGCGGCGGTGACGATGCCGAGCGTCCCTTCCGCGCCGATCAGCAGCTGCTTGAGGTCATAGCCGCGATTGTCCTTCTTGAGCGCGGCGATGCCGTCATGCACCTCGCCATTGGGCAGCACCGCCTCGATGCCCTCGACCAGCGCCCGCATCGTGCCGTGGCGCAGCACCTGTGTGCCGCCCGCATTGGTCGAGATAAGCCCGCCGATCGTCGCGGAGCCCTTGGCGCCAAGGCTGAGCGGAAAGCGCCGCCCCGCCGCCGCCGCCGCCTCATGCAGGGTCGCGAGGATGACGCCGGCCTCGCAGACCGCGAGATTGGCTGCGGGATCGAGGCTGCGGATGCGGTTCATGGCGCGCATCGAGAGGATGAGCGCGCTGCCGTCCGCCGGCGGCGTCGCACCGCCGACCATCGAGGTGTTGCCGCCCTGCGGCACCAGCGGGATGCCATGGGCGAGCGCGACGCGCATCATCGCCGCGACCTGTTCGGTCGAGCGCGGCACCAGCATCGCGACCGATCGCCCATGATATTTGTCGCGCCAGTCGGAGAGCCAGGGCGCGATCAGGTCCGGATCCTCGACCAGGCCCTGCGGCCCGGCGACGGCGCGAAACTCGGCAAGAGCGGCATCTGAAATCATGGCGCCTCTATGCCGTCTCCGCCGGCGCATTGCCAGCGGCCGTAAGCCCCCGAATTAATCGGCTGTTCAAGCGCATGCGCCTAGGGCATGCATTCACCCGAGGGGAATGTAGCTCTTGCCGGATTTCGCGTCGTCGGTTCTTGCGTCCATATTGCTGATGGCAGCGGCCGGCGCGGCGACGCCGTCCGACGACGTGCCGCGCACGAACGCTCAGCTCGCGCAGGTGACCATCGAGCAGCATGTCATCATCCGGATTCCGATCTTGCGGCCGCCAGAACCGCCACGTGGACAAAGCCGCGCCTCCCTCAGCGCGCCGCTACCGCCCAATCCGCCGCAGGCCCCCGATCTCAGGGAAGTGAAGGGGCCCAAATGCATCAAGGTCGAGAAGCTGCGCGGCTATGTCCTGGACTCCGACACCGGCATCACGCTCCTCACCGACAAGGATGAAGGCTTGCGCGCGCATTTCGGCAAGACCTGCCGCGCTGCGGATTTCTGGTCGGGTTTCTACATCGAGCCCAACAAGGACGGCGCGATCTGTGCGGGCCGCGACGCGGTGCACGCGCGCAACGGATCGAACTGCGATGTCGAGAAATTCACCAAGCTGGTGCCGGAGAAGCCGGAGAAGGTCCGGAAATAGCGCCGGCCACATCGCGCTGTTCAACCTGGCGGCGCGCAGATAAGGGCCTCAGCCCATGCGCGTCGATCTTTTCGATTTCGAGCTGCCGCCCGAGCGGATCGCCCTGCGTCCGGCGAGCCCGCGCGACGCGGCGCGGATGCTTGTCGTCGATGCGGGCGGCATGCAGGACCGGCAAGTGCGCGATCTCCCGTCGCTGCTCCGGCAGGACGATTGCCTGGTCTTCAACGACACGCGCGTGATCCCCGCCCAGCTCGAGGGGCGGCGCGGCGATGCGAAAATCGGCGTCACGCTGCACAAGCGCCTCGGTCCGCGCGACTGGCAGGTGTTCATGCGCAATGCGAAGCGGGTGCGTGCGGGCGACATCATCGATTTCGCGGCCGGCGTGCAGGCGCGGGCCGGCGCGCGCGACGCGGATGGCGGCGTCACCATTTCCTTCCTCGGCGACGAGCCGGTCGAACTGCTGCTGGAGCGGGCAGGGCAGATGCCGCTGCCGCCCTATATCGCCAGCAAGCGCGACACGGATGAGCAGGACCGCAGCGACTATCAGACCATGTTCGCGCGAGATCCCGGCGCCGTCGCCGCGCCGACTGCCGCGCTGCATTTCACACCGGACCTCGTCGCGGCGCTCGACGCTGCGGGGATCGGCCATGAGACGCTGACGCTGCATGTCGGCGCCGGCACGTTCCTGCCGGTCAAGGCCGACGATACCGACGCGCACAGGATGCATGCCGAATGGGGCCGCATCGACGCCGCGACGGCCGCGCGGCTCAACGCGGTGCGGGCCAACGGAGGCCGGCTGATCGCGGTCGGCACGACGTCGCTGCGCCTGCTCGAAAGCGCGGCGGGCGAGGACGGGGCCATCGCACCCTTCGAGGGCGAAACGCGCATCTTCATCACGCCGGGCTACCGGTTCCGCGCGATCGACGGGCTCATGACCAACTTCCACCTGCCGCGCTCGACCCTGTTCATGCTGGTCAGCGCGCTGATGGGACTGGAGCGGATGCAGGCGGCCTATGCCCACGCGATCGGGAGCGGCTACCGCTTCTACAGCTATGGCGACGCGAGCCTGCTGCTGCCCTGATATCGGTTCTGCCGCCTCCGCGTGCGATCCGGTTGGGAAGCGGACGCTCGTGAGAGCCGCTTCCCAACCAGACTAGCGCCGGGATGGCTCGTTCAGTTGGCCGCCAGGGCCTTCGCTTTGCTGACGGTGATGCTGGGCGGGGGATTGATCCCGCCAGCGGCGTCCGTCGCGCGGAAAAGCTTGACCCACAGCGTGTCGCCATCCTTGTAATAGGAGGTCTCGTTCGCCGCGCGCAGGGCAGCCAGGCTGCTTTGCGCCGTGCCCTTATCGGCGGTGGCGAAGCCGTTCAGCTTCAGGACGACCCAGTCGCCGTCCTTGGCCGACAGTCTCAGAGGCAAGGATGTCCTGACAGTGTCGACAGCGACCTCGGCGCCGCTGCGAACCGTGGCTTGCCCGAGATATTCGAACGTCCTGCCGTTGCGGCTGAGCGTGATCGGATCCTTGACGGGGCCGCCGCCGAAGGCGAAGCCGCCGCCAAGGCTGAGGCGGCCATAGTCGCCCTTGCACACGGCCGCGCGCCACTCCGGCTTCATCACACAGGCGTCGGTGTCGTCGGCGATTCCGTTGTCGAAGACGACGTAGCTGTTGGGCACACCGCTGACCGAGCCGTCCTTGTCATGGATCGCCGCGGTCAGGAAGGCGGCGCTGGTTCCGAAATCGCTCGCCCAGCGCTGCTCCCTCGGCGGGAAGTAGACCGGCTTGGCGTTGACGAATTTTGCGCCCTCGACGGAGTTTTCGGGGCTCATGCCGAAGCTGGTGAACAAGAGATATGAGATCGCGCCCGTCTTGCGCGTGGCGTTGTCCTGGTAATTGACGAACGTGTCGTTGGAAAGCGCATGAAGCAGATCGTAGAACTCATAGCCGCGGATCGGGAAATCGGCGACCTCGGGTTTCGGCAAGCTGCGGCCATAGGCAATCTCGGATTTCGCTGTCGGATTGCCGATATTGTCGCTCTCGCCCACGAACAGCGAGTCCTGCGTCTTCGACGTGAACGAGGCGCCGCCGCCCAGGCCACTCGCGAAGGTCATGCCGATTGCGTTGTCGGCCATCTTGAGGTTCCGGAAAACGGTCTGCTCGCCCCGCATCCACAGGCCGCCATTGCGGTTCTTGTAGGAGGTGAGATTCAGGAAGTCGTTCTCGACCGGGGCGCTGTTGTTGTCGTTAACATCCTTGCGCGGGATATAGACAGTGCCGGTCACGCTGAACGTGCCATCGGCGGCGACGTTCCGGTCGAACATGAACCCGTCATAGTTCGAGTGCGAGACGTTGCCCCTGAACTCGCCGATCGGCGTGCGGCGCGGCCAGGTCTTGGCGCTGATGTCCGTGCCCTTGAACGCGCCCGTCGGGTGCTCCGGCAGTGACAGCCAGAAACCGTTCTCGTCCGAACCCGCCGCCACATTGTCGATGTAGCTGTTGGCCGGATTGGTGATCCAGTAGGACGCCACCGTGTTGTCCGAGGGAATCAGGACATGATCGGATTTCTGGCCGTTCGGGCCGCGCTCGGAAGGAATGCCGAGGTTCGTCGGTTCGCACGGCAGGGTCGGATGGCATTTGGTCTGGATTGCCAGGTTCCTGATGAACTGGTTGCCGTGCTCGATGCCGTCTTCCATGAAGAAGCAGTGACCGACCGTGTTGTAGGTCACGTTGTTCTCGATCTTGAGATCATTGGTGCCATGCACCGTCACGCAACGGTTGTAGGTGTCGTGGATCGACGAGTTGCGGACATATTGGCCCGCGCCTTCTCCCAGCACGTGGAAGTGGATCGGATAGCGCGCCAGGTGCATGTTCTGGCCCATGCGATTGAGTTCGATGCCCGAGATGTACATTTTGGAGCCGCCCATCGCCATGATGTGCCCGCCAAAATAGGTCTTCTCGGCGTCCTCGGATGCCTGGATCTTGATGTTGCGGCTGAGCATCGCAACTTCGCCGCGCTCATCGACCCCGAAGGTAATCTGGCCAAAGTGCATATATTGCAGCGGCTTGTCGAGGGTCAGCGCATTGCCGCTGACGGCGGTGATGGTGCGCTCTTCCGCCTGGCGGGGATTGAAATCGGTCGAGGCGAGGACGATCACGTCGCCCTTGCGCCAGCCGCTCGCATTGAGGACCTCGATGCTGGCGCTGCCGGCCTTGGCGGTCTTCGCCAGCTTGGTCCAGCTGTTGGTGCGGTCGCCGTGCAGGCTCAGCGTGCCCGCGAGCATCATGATACCACGATCGCCCATCGTGTTGATGTCTTCATTGGGCACGACATCGGTGAGGGTGATGGTCGCCTTGTGCGAATAAGGCTTGGCCTCGCTGCCGATGTCCAGCTCACCGCCGGGCAGGTAGATCCAGTCGGTGGTCAGGCTGATGTCGCTCGCGTCAGAGAAGCCGAGCTTGCCGTCGATGGTGAGGCTGCGCAGCGCGGGCGGGCTGACATCGAGCAGGATGTTCTTGTCCCGGCCGATGGTCACCGCATCACCGGCGCGCGGCACCTTGCCGCCGGGCCAGGACGCAGGATCGGACCAGCGGGTCTGCTTGACCCCCGGCGCCGGCCCAGCCGCCGCAGCGCTCATGTCCATGTTGGCGGGCATCTGCTGGGCGTTCGCCGCGGCGCCAATGCCGAGCATGAGCGAGGCCGGAAGCAGCAAGGCGAGAAAGTGCAGGCGAGATTGCATGCGCATCGATTTTATCCCCTCGAACCGGGACTTTGTGTCCCGCTTTTCTGTCTGGCAGAGATTATGCACTGGTAAGACTATTTTGCCAATGTCTGTAGCAGGCTCGGGGCGAGACTGTATGTCAATATTGCAACAGGAATTGCGATCCAAACCGGCGATCGCCGTAGCGGCGCGAGGTCGCGCCGCCCGCAACTGGGTCGCATCCGGACAACCCGCTTTTTTGCTGTCCTACAGCCCATTCGCAATGCCAGAGTCGTCACGGTTCTTTCTCATGTCGCGACTCACCGGCCGGCGCGCACGATCCCGTGGCGCCGGGGCGTTTTCCGTGCCCGGGGCCCCGAGCCTTGTCGGGGAGGCAAAGTAAGCGGGACGTATCGCAAACTTTGCAAACTTCCGGCGATAGGACGTCCTACAGCAGCCCCAGCTTGCCGAGCTCCATGGCGAGGCCACCCGGCAGCAGATCGCCGCCGCCTTCGCTGCCCAGGTCCGGCGGCGCGTCCTTCGCTTCGAGATAGCGCCAGCCCTGATGCGCGCGGCGCGGGACCGGGCGCACGAGA
>Ga0335083_10000537_pt1 | contig 57124 bp, 50 predicted proteins | sample Lox_Sample_42_FD_206716 | JGI IMG/M metagenome (GOLD analysis project Ga0335083, IMG submission 206716) | Soil microbial communities from Loxahatchee National Wildlife Refuge, Florida, United States - Lox_Sample_4.2 | ecosystem: Environmental > Terrestrial > Soil > Wetlands | place: USA...
CGGCTGGCGCGCGACCGACATCGGCATCGGGGTGTTCTGCCTTGTCACCATGATCCCGCTGTCGCTGCTGTTGCGCCGGGACATCGATGCGCGGCATGCGGCGGCCGCCACTGCGGAAGCCGCACAGCGCCAGGCGGCGCTGCCCTTGTCGCCCGGCGCGCTGCAATGGCTGCTGTTCACCGCCGGCATTGCCTGCTGCGTCGCCATGTCGATGCCTCAGGTGCACATCGTCGCCTATTGCGGCGACCTCGGCTACGGCGTCGCTCGCGGCGCCGACATGCTGTCGCTGATGCTCGGCCTCGGCATCATCTCGCGCATCGCCTCCGGCGTCATCGCCGACCGCATCGGCGGCGTGCGCACGCTGATCATCGGCTCGGTGATGCAGGGCGTGGCGCTTTTTCTTTACCTCATGTTCGACGGCCTGTTCTCGCTCTACGTCATCTCCGGCATTTTCGGCCTGTTCCAAGGCGGCATCGTGCCGATGTACGCGATCATCGTGCGCGAATATTTCCCGGCGAATGAGGCAAGCGCCAAGGTCGGCTTCGTCATCATGGGCACCGTGCTCGGCATGGCGCTCGGCGGCTGGATGTCGGGCGCGATTTTCGACTTGACCGGCTCCTACCAGGCGGCGTTCCTCAACGGGCTCGGCTGGAACCTGCTCAACGTTTCGATCGTAGCGTTCCTGCTCTTCCGCTCGCACAGCGGCGCGAGGCTGGCCGCGGCTTAAGCTCCAAGCAATCGTCGCATTGTGTTCACAGCGCCGCCGCGATTCCGCGGCAGCCGCCACGGCATCGTCACAGTTGCAAAGACTTTGCGTCCGCCAAGGAACGCCTTGAGACGCACATCGTTCTTCGCCGGGTCAATAGAAAAAGGAGTGACGTAATGCGTAAGACAATTCTCATCGCCCTTGCCGCCGGCACAATGCTGACGACGCCGGCATTCGCCGTGTCCAATCCGTACTACAGCGGCCCCGCCTATCACGATCCCCAAGGCGCGGAAGTTGCGACCGGCGCGGCGGCGGGGACGGCTGTCGGCCTCGGCCTCAGCGAAGGCTGGTTTGGTGCAGCTCCCGCAGTCGCGGGCACCGCGCTGCCGACGACGGCAGCCGGCGCCGCCGCGGTTGGCGGCGTCGCAGGCGTCGGCGCGGTCGCGCTGTTCGACGCCACCATCGAGCCGTGCCGCGGCTTTCATGCGATGTTCGACCTAAACCACGGCGCCTGCGTCAACGGCCAATATGTCGGCTACGGACCGCATCGCGTCTCACACCGCGTTTATCGGCGATAAACGGAAAAATCCGGCCGGGCGCAAAAGGCCCGGCCGGATTTTGTCGGCCTGCTAGGACGGCAAACCGAGGTTGCCGTCTTCGGCCGCGGCATAGCAGTCGTGGCCCCAGAGCCAGCCGATGGCTTGCAGCGACCAGTCGGTGCCGCCCGCGGCCATCGCGGCATCGCGCGCGATCTGCTCGGGACCCTCGGGCATGTGGAAGCGGTCCTTGTTGCGGGCGGCGAGCGATTGCACATGAGCGGTGCGCGGCAGACGCAAGTCCTGATAGCGGAGGAGTGCGGCCGGGATGTCGGGCATCCTCTCAAGGCAGCCCACGAGCGTCGCGCCATCCTCCAGTGCTTGCGCCGCGCCCTGCGCCATGTGCGGCTGCATGGCGTGGCAAGCATCGCCGAGCAGCGTCACGCGGCCGATCGACCAGCGCGGCAGCGGCGCGCGCTCGTAAACGCCCCACATGAAGGTTTCGCTAATGCCGTCGAGAATAGCGAGCAGATTCGGGTCCCAGCCGGCATAGGTCGCCCGCAATATCTCCGGATCGCCCTGCTGCACCCACGACTCGAGCGTCGAGGCGTCGCGGTCGACGTTGGCGACGAAGTTGAGATAGCGCTTGCCGGCAACGAAATAGACAACGACATGGCCATGCGGCCCCATCCAGATCTGCGTCGTGACTTCGACATCGAAGTGGCGCACGCGCTCGGCCGGAATGAGCCCTCGATAGGCGATGCCGCCGCTGTAGCGCGGTGCTTCAGCGCCGAACAGCCCATGACGCACGGTCGAATGGATGCCGTCGGCCCCGATCAGGACGTCGGCGCTCGTCTCGATGCCGTTTTCGAATTGTATGGCGACGCTGTCGCCACGGTCATCGAAGGAGACGAGCTTGTGGCCGACGTGCACGCGCGCCGGCGGCAGCGCCGCGGTCAGCATCGTCAGCAGGTCGCCGCGATGCACTTGGTAATAGGGAAAACCGAAGGCCTCGCGCACAGCCTCGCCAAGCGGCGACTTCAGCAGCGTGCGGCCGTCCTGCCAACGCCGCTGATGAAACGCTTCCGGGCGCACGCCGATCTTGGCCAGTTCATCACCAAAGCCGAGACGATCGATGACGCGGGAAGCGTTGGGGCTCACCTGGATGCCGGCGCCGACCTCGCGCAGCGCGCGCGCCTGCTCGTAGACATGGACGTCGAAGCCGGCGCGCAGCAGATTGATCGCGGCCGCGGTGCCGCCGATGCCGGCGCCGATGACGGCAACCTTGCGCGCCACGCTACGCCCCGGCCGGCAGCCCCAGCGCGCCGGTTTCGGCGGCGGCAAAGGCATCATGCCGGTAGACCCAGAGGCTGGCGCCGATCACCCAGGCCGCAGTACCGGCGGCCATGGCGGCGTCGCGCGCTTCCTGCTCCGGACCGTCGGGCAGATGGTTGCGGGTCTTGTTGCCCGCGGCGATTGACTGGACCGCCGCGGTGCGCGGCAGCCGCAATTCCTCATAGCGCCGCAAGCCGGCCACGACGTCGGGCGATTTCGCCAGCACCGCGGCGAGCGTCGCCGCGTCCTCGATCGCCTGCGCCGCGCCCTGCGCCATGAACGGCAGCATCGGATGACAGGCGTCGCCGAGCAGCGTGACGCGGCCGACCGACCAGCGCGGCAATGGCGTGCGGTCGAACAGGCCCCAGGTGAATGTCTCCTCGAGCTCGGCCAGAATCGCCCGCACCTGCGGGTGCCATTCGGCAAAGCGCGCCCGCACCTCGTTGGGGTCGCCCGGCTCCGTCCAGGATTCCTTGGTCCAGCCCTCGCGGTCGACGAGGCAGGCGAAGTTGAGGAGCTTGCCGGCATGCACCGGGTAATGCACGAAATGCGCACCCGGCCCGAGCCAGAGCTGCGATTCGGCCGGCAGCTCGAGATGCGCAACGCGGTCCATCGGCACCAAGCCGCGATAGGCGATGCAGCCGGTGAAGCGCGGCTTCTCCGCGCCGAGCAGGATGCCGCGGACCGTTGAATGACTGCCGTCGGCGCCGACGACGATGTCGGCTTCGGTTCGCGCGCCGTTCTCGAACTGCAATTCGACGCGATCGCCTCGGTCGGCGAGCGTGACGAGCTTGTGGCCGGTATGCACGTGGTGCGCCGGCAGCGCCTCGGTCAAGATCGCGAGCACGTCGGCGCGATACGAGGTGTAGTACAGCGGCGCCTGTCCCGGCGGCTGCGCCACCTGCGTGCACATCAGCGTGCGGCCATCCTGCCAGCGGCGCTGGCGGAAGGCGTCGATCGCCACGCCTGCCGCCAGCATTTTTTCCATAAGGCCGAGGCGGTAGATGAGCCGCGTCGCGTTCGGCGTCAGCACGATGCCGGCGCCGACTTCGCGCTTGACCGGCACCTGCTCGTAAACATGAACGTCGAAGCCTTCGCGCAGCAGCGACAAAGCCGACGCTGCGCCGCCGATGCCACCGCCGATGACGGCGATTCTCAAATGCGCCCCCGTCCGCAACAATCGTCAACGTCTTGCAAAGCGCAATATCGATTGCGCGGTCAAGCCCGGCAACGGTGGAGAGGCTAGCGCCCGTGCCGCTCCGGCATCTTGAGCGCGTCGAGCACATGGCGCGGGCGGCGGCCGGTGATCACCTGGGCGACGCATTTCTCGCCATTCGGGCAAAAGACGGTGCAGGCGGTGCCGGGCTTGCCGTGACAGTCGGTGCCGCAACCGTAACCGCGCGCGTCCTGCGAGAATTCGCCGCCGGCCTTGCCGCAGGCGGTCTTGATCTCGTCGATGGTGTGCTTGCGCAGATAGATGTCGTTGGCAAAACCCGGACTGCCGAGCGCCAGCGCGCCAAGCACAATAAGAGCAACCGTCAGATGTCGCACCGCCGCCTCCGGCCCAATGCGCCGCGCCCCGCAACAAAGCCTACAGGCTTTTGCGAATTTAGGAAGCGCAGGTGCCGCTATGCGCCCGACCATTCGATCGACGCATAGTGGCCGTTGCGGCCGGAATTATCCCATTTCATGCCGTGATCGTTGAACACGCTGCCTTTGGCGCCGACGGCGAGCGCGAGCTTCTCGGGATTGACCGGATGGCCGGTCGACGCCCAGATTTCCCACCCTTCCGCGAGCGTCGGCAGCGGCTCGACGGCCATTTGCATGACGTTGGGGATTTCGACGGAACGCATTTTGCCGTCGATCCGATACTTGATCGGCACTTTTTTCGGGCCGAGATGGTTGGCGATGAGCGGTGCGAATATCGACATCGGGCCTCCGGCCGCTCCGCTAAAGATCGCGCCCAGCGCTTGGGTCTGCTGATCGTTGGCGCGCTCGTCGATATAGGGTGCGGCCGTCCAATTGCCTTGGCCCATCGCGCCCGGCGTATGCACTGCGACCGCGACATTCAATCCGTCGAGCGTGACGTTGTCGTAGTTCCCACTGTCGATGTGGAACACCAGCGCGACGTCACAGACCCCTTGGGTCGGTTTCGAGGTCAGCGGGGCGTTGGTCGATATCAGGCAGGGGCAAACGACGTTGCAATTGCAATTTTCGAAGTAGTCTCCGGAAATCTTCCACTTCGCGGCCATGTCACACCTCCCTGCCCCACCGTCAAAAACAACAGGTTTGGAGGCATTGTGAGGCGTCTTGCGCACGCCATCAAATCAACAATTGATGACCGGGCGAAAGACCGTTCGATCTCTAACAGCCGGATCAGAACGCGTCGTCCGGCAATTCCATCGTGCTGGCGGCACCCGACTGGATGCGCGCGAGGTGCGCCGCCGTCTCCGGCAGCATGCGGTCCATGAAGAAGCGCGCGGTCGTGAGCTTGGCGTTCATGCGCGGGGCCGTGCCGTTCGCTTTCGGCAGCTTGGCGAGCGCGGCTTCCGCGATCCGGCACCACATGTAACCGAGCGCCACCAGGCCGAAGAGGTGCATGTAGTCGTAGGAGCCGGCGCCGGCGTTATCCGGTTTCGCCATGGCGTTCTGCATGAACCACATCGAGGCCTGCTGCAGGTGGCCGGCGGCGACGCCGAGCGGCGTCACGAAGGGCTTCATCTTTTCGTCGGCGGACTTCTCCTTGATGTAACCCTGCACCTCGCCGAAGAAGGCCATGACGGCGCGGCCGCCGTCCTTGCCGAGCTTGCGGCCAACCAGATCGAGTGCCTGAATGCCGTTGGCGCCCTCGTAGATTTGGGCGATGCGCGCGTCGCGCACGAACTGCTCCATGCCGTGCTCGGCGATGTAGCCGTGGCCGCCGAACACCTGCTGCGCCATCACGGTGTTGGCGAAGCCGGTGTCGGTGAGCACGCCTTTGATCACCGGCGTGAGCAGGCCCATGTGGTCGTCGGCGCTCTGCCGTTCCTTGGCGTCCTCGGAGCGATGGGCGACGTCGGCCTTGAGCGCCGTCCACATCACCAGCGCGCGCGCCGCCTCGTTGAAAGCGCGCATGCTCATCAGGTTCCGCCGCACGTCAGGATGCACGACGATCGGGTCGGCCGGCTTGTCGGGATATTTGACGCCGGAGAGCGCGCGGCCTTGCAACCGCTCTTTGGCGTAGGCGGCGGCGTTCTGGTAGGCGACCTCGGAGAGCGCAAGCCCCTGCACGCCGACGCCAAGGCGCGCTTCGTTCATCATCACGAACATGGCAGCAAGGCCGCGGTTCTCCTCGCCGATCAGCCAGCCGGTGGCCCCGTCGTAGTTCATGACGCAGGTGGCGTTGCCGTGGATGCCCATCTTCTCTTCGATGGAGCCGCAGGAAACGCCATTGCGCTCACCCAGCGAGCCGTCGTCCTTGACCATCATCTTCGGCACCACGAACAGCGAGATGCCCTTGGTGCCGGCGGGCGCGCCTTCGATGCGCGCGAGCACCAGGTGGATGATGTTTTCGGCAAGGTCGTGCTCGCCCGCGGAAATGAAAATCTTGGTGCCGGTGATCTTGTAGGAGCCGTCGGCCTGCTTCACCGCCTTGCTGCGCAGGAGCCCAAGATCGGTGCCGCAGTGCGGCTCGGTCAGGTTCATGGTGCCGGTCCAGGTGCCCTCGACCATCTTGGGCAAGTATTTCGTCTTGAGCACGGGCGAGGCGTGCGCCAGCAGCGCCGCGATCGCGCCCTGCGTCAGCCCGGGATACATGGCGAAAGCCATGTTGGCGGAGCAGAAGAATTCGTTGACCTGCACGGTCAACGTCGCAGGCAGGCCCTGGCCGCCGTATTCCGTCGGCACCGATATGCCGATCCAGCCGCCTTCGGCCATCTGCCTGTAGGCGTCCTTAAAGCCGGTCGGGGTGGTGACGCTGCCGTTTTCGTTGCGCGTGCAGCCTTCCTTGTCGCCGATGCGGTTGAGCGGGGTAAGCGCCTCTTCGGAAAACTTCGCCGCCTCGCGCAACACCGCCTCGACGATGTCGGGCGAGGCGTCGGCAAAGCCCGGCAGATTGCCGTAGCGGTCGAGGTGGAAGACGTCGTTCATCAGGAACAGCGCGTCGTCCACGGGCGCCTTGTACGTCGGCATGAGGTACTCCCCGGCCAGCGAGGGGTTAACGGATCATGAAGCGAAGAGTTCGCGAGCTTTGCCCCCCGGCAAAGCCCCGCTATCCGGCCGGATTATGGCCGAGGCTGTTTACACCGGCGTTAAAGACGACGCCCGCTCAGCTATGGTCGTTGGCTACCGCGCCACCCAAAGCCGCGCGGAACATGGCGGAATAGATTTCGCGCAGTTCGCAGAGCGCCCGTTCGATGTCGCGGCGTTGGCGCTCGAGGAGATTGATCTGCTCGGTGCACTTCTTGCGGCTGATCGGCAGGGTGTTTTCGGGCCCATCGGCGCGCGCCCTCAGCATTTCGCGGATTTCGTGGAGGGTGAAACCGAGGCGCTTGCCTTGCAGGATGAGCTCGAGCCGCTCGCGATCGGCAACGCCGTAAACTCGGGCTTGGCCATCGCGCGATGGGCTCAGGAGACCTTTGCTCTGGTAGAAGCGCAGCGCCCGCAACGTTACGCCGGCTGACCGGGCCAGTTCGCCAATGCTGAACCGCTCCGACGACCCGATTTGCTGGCCGTTAACCGAAGGCTCGTCGTTAAGCCTTTGGCCACGCATATAAATTTCTGATCTAGCGATATCGCTCATTAGAGGATGGCCTATCCCCGCCTCGTTCGGTCTCTTGATAAACCTGATTCCCGAACTTTCGCATCGTGGGAAATACGCATCGTCCCAATGTTACTGTTAATTTTCTGACATTGGCGCCCCGCCCGGGCATCGGCCGCCTAAGCGTCGAAGCCGCGATGGAAAATTCCCCGGCTGCGTCCGGCACTTCCGGCAAAACTTAACCCCTTGTTTACCGCGAACGGGAAAAAGTCGGCGCGTGGAATAAGGACCGCGCCGGCCTGCACCGGCCGTTAACGAGGGCGCGATCCCGAAGAGAGTCGTCCGGCTCTGCCTCCACCTCGAATGCGGGTGAGAGCATGAAATTTGGCGTCCCGTGGAGTGTCAAAGGCATCAGGCCGGAGGCCCGCGAGACCGCCAGGGAAGCGGCGCGCCGCGCGGGCATGTCGCTTGGCGACTGGCTCAATTCCGTCATCCTGCATCAGGCCGAGCAGGACGGCATCGAACCGGAAGCGGCAATTGACGACGACGAGGATGCCTATGGCGGCGACGTGTCGAGCCTGCATCATCGGCTCGATGAGATCAGCCGCCGCATCGACAAGGTCGCCCGCGGCGGACCAAGCGCCTATGCGCCGAAGCACGCGCGCAACGACCCGGAACATCTCGCCGCGTTGATTCAGCGGCTCGACCGCCGCCTCGACCAGTTCGCCAACGTCACGCGACCCGGCCAGCCGCCGCTGCCGCCGGCGCCGCAGCTTGCGCCCGCGGCCGTGCCGCCGGTGCTGCCGCCGGCGCTCGACCTTGCGGTCGCAGAAATTGCCGCGCGCCAGCGCGCGCTCAACGGCCAGCCGCCGCTGCCGCATCAAGCCGCAGCAGCCTTCGCCCCTCCGGCCGTGGCGGCGGCGCCGCGCGCCCCGGTGCCGGCGCAGGACCTTTCCGGCCTCGAAGAGCAACTGCGTACCATCACCAACCAGATCGAGACGCTGCACCGGCCTGGCGTCGAGGAAGCAATCAACGCGCTGCGCGACGAGCTCGGCGAAATCGCCCACACTATCACCGAGGCGATGCCGCGCCGCGCCATCGATACCATCGAGCGGCAGATCGCAGGTCTTACCCAGCGCATCGCCGAAGGGCGCCAGGCCGGCGTCGACGGCAACGCGCTCGCCAGCATCGAGCATGGGCTCGCCGAGGTGCGCGACACGCTGACGCACCTGACGCCGGCGGAAAGCCTCGTCGGCTTCAACGAGGCGGTGGCCGACCTCGCGCACAAGATCGACATGATCGTCGCCCAGCAGGATCCGGCGACGATGCAGCAGCTCGAATATGCGGTGAACACACTGCGCGACATCGGCGCGCACGTCGCCTCCAACGAGACGGTGAGCCAGCTCGCCGCCGAGGTGCAGCGGCTCGCGCAGAACGTCGAGCACATCGCCATGGCCTCGGGCGGCGGCGACGCGCTCGCCAATCTCGAGCAGCGTATCAACGCATTATCCGATGCGCTCGCCGAGCGCGCACAAAACGGCGGCGCGGTGCCGCCGCGGCTAGAAGCGCTGGTCAATTCGCTCAGCGACAAGATCGAGCAGGTGCAGCTCTCGCGCGGCGACACCGTCGCGGCCGGCCATCTCGAGGACCGCATCGCCGAGCTGGTGCAGAAGCTCGACGCCTCCGATACACGGCTCGGACATCTCGAGGCAATCGAGCGCGGGCTTGCCGACCTGCTCGTGCACATCGAAGACATCAAGGCGGGCCAAGGCGCCGGCGCGGCGCCGGAGGTCGATTCGCTCAAGTACGAGCTCGCGCGCACGCAGGATGCGCTCGATGCCGTGCACGGCACACTCGGCCATGTGGTCGACCGGCTCGCCGTCATCGAACAGGGCATGAGCGGTGCGCGGACCGAAACGCCCCCGATGGACGAGCCGCTCGACCTGAGGCAGCCGGTCGGCAAGCTCGCCGTGCGGCTGATCGATGCCGCCGCAGCGACGCCGCTTTCCGCCCCGCCACATTTCGAGCCGCCGCCCGAGCCGCTGCTGCCTGAGCAACCGCTGGCCCCGCCGCTCGCGCCGCAGCCGGAAGCGGCCGACGTCGAGCCACAGCCGATGCCGCCGCCTCCGCCGCCGGCTGCATTCACTGCTCCACCCGTGCCGCCGCCGGCAGCATTTGCTCCCGCGGCGGCCGAACCGTCGCCACCGCCCAAGCGTATGCCGGCAGCACACCAGCTGCCGATCGATCCCGACCTGCCGCCCGATCAACCGCTCGAGCCCGGCTCCGGCCCGCCGCGCTTCCGCACCAACCCGGCGGCGCGCATTGCCGCCTCGGAGGCGGCGCTCGGCGGCGTCCGGCCGGCCGCCGCCACGGTGCCGAGCAACAAATCGAATTTCATCGCTGCCGCCCGCCGCGCTGCGCAAGCGGCCGTCAAGGAGCAGGCGCCGCGCACGCCGCGCAGCGCCGCCGATTTCACCCTCGAGGAGGAAGCGCCGCGACCTTCGCTGCGCGAACGGCTAGGCAAGCGGGTGAAGACGCTGTTCGTTGCTTCGAGCGTCATCGCCGTCGTCGTCGGCGGCGCGCAGATCGCTTCGAACTTCATCGACTTCGGCGGGACCGTTGCGGAACGCGCGCCCGCCGATGCGAAAAAGCTCGCCGAAGTCCCGGCAAAGCCCGACGCTCCGGCCACAGTTGCGGCCAATTCCGCGACGCAGCCGGCCGCCGCGCCGCTCGCCGCGCCGGCGACCGAAACGGCCGCGAACAATCCGGCGGCGAATGCCGCGCCGCCAACGACAACCGCTGCCATCCCGCCGGCCGGCACGCCGGATGCGCAACTGCCCGGCTTTGTCACCGGATCGATCTCACATCCAGCCTTCAACGAGGTGGGCGTGCCGTCGATGCCGCTGGTGATGCCACCCGTCCACGACGGCGACCGGCTGCCTGACGCGATCGGCGGCATCCGCCTGCGCAGCGCCGCTGCCGCCGGCGACGCCGCCGCCGCCTACGAGGTCGGCGTGCGCTACGCCGAAGGGCGCGGCGTGCCAGCGGACGTCACCGAGGCGGCGCGCTGGTTCGAACGCGCCGCGAGCAAGGGGCTCGCGCCCGCGCAATTCCGCTACGGCAGCCTGTTGGAAAAGGGCCAGGGCGTGAAGAAGGATTTGACCGCGGCGCGGCGCTACTATCTCGCCGCCGCGAGCGCCGGCAACGCCAAGGCCATGCACAATCTCGCCGTGCTCTACGCCGAAGGCATCGACGGCAAGCCCGACTATGCGCTGGCGGTGCAGTGGTTCCGCAAGGCCGCCGACCGCGGCATCCCCGACAGCCAATTCAATCTCGGCGTGCTCTATGCGCGCGGGCTCGGCGTGCCGGTGAGCATGGCCGAGTCGTACAAGTGGTTCGCGCTCGCCGCCAGCCGCGGCGACAAGGAATCGGTGAAGAAACGCGACGAGATCGCGAGCCATCTCGACGCCCGGACGCTCGCCGCCGCCGAGCACGCGGTGAAGACCTTTGTCGCCGCGGCGCAACCCGAAGCCGCCATCAACGTGCCGGCGCCGAGCGGCGGCTGGGATGCAACCGCGGCAGCGCCGCAGCATGCGCCGGCGGTGAATCCGGCGAAGCCGGCAAAGCCGCACATCGCCGAGCCGCTGGTGCTCGGCCGGCGCTGAAATCTAGTCGGGCAGGCAGCGCTTGGCGGCGAAAGCGTAAAGTCGCTCGTCGCCGAGCATATGCGCGGTGAAGGCGAGCGTGCCGAACACAGCGGCAAAGGCTTCGTCGCGCACATTGAGCCCGCCGGTAAAGGCGCCGAAAGCCGGCATTACCATGCGCTCGGCGTCAGCGGCGAAACAGCGGCGCGACACGGCGCGTCCGCGATGCGAGACGCGGGCGACCGGATGCAGATGACCGGCGATTTCGCCCGAGGTGCCGCTGGGCAAATGGCGGAAGGTCAGCGGGCCGGCAACGAATTTTTCCTGGAATACGCCGCCGATGTCGGCAGCCGGCTCCGGATCGTGATTGCCGGCGATCCAGATCCAGTCGCAGCCGCGCTGCAAGGCGCGCAAGGTTTTGCGGTCGCCGGCAGCGAGCCGCGCCGGGCCACCGCCGTCGTGAAAACTGTCGCCCAATGCCACGACACACCGCGGCGCGTAGCGCGCAATCAGCGCAGCGAGCCGCAGCAGCGTCGTCGCGGTGTCGTAAGGCGGCAGCAGCGTGCCGCGCGCGGCGAAGCTCGAGCCTTTTTCCAGATGCAGATCGGCGACGGCAAGGAGGCGCTGCTCCGGCCAGAAGAGCGCACCCGCCGGATCAGCCATGAGCGGCATGCCAGCAAGGACGATCAGGTTGCCCATGCCGTCCGCTTGATTTTCTTCCGCCAGGCTCAATGCATCGCCTCTTTCACCAACTCGTCCGCGGCTTCGGCGAGCAGCGTGTCCGCCGCCTCGCCGTAAACCGTCTCGCGGCCGATTTCCAGCATCACCGGAACCGCGAGCGGCGAGACATGATCGAGGTCTTTATGGACGATTCGGCCCTTGATGCGCGAGAGCATTTCGCCGAGCCGCTTGATGTCGAGCAGGCCGGTGGCGGCGTCGGCGCGCGCCGCGCGCAGGAGGACGTGGTCGGGCTGATGCTTGCGCAGCACGTCGTAGACGAGATCGGTCGAGATGGTCATCTGCCGGCGCGACTTTTCCTCGCCCGGATAGCGGCGCTCGATGAGCCCGGAAATGATGGCGCAGGAGCGGAAGGTGCGCTTCATCAGCGCCGATTCCGCCATCCAGGCTTCGAGGTCGTCGCCGAGCATGTCCTGGTCGAAGAGCTGCGCCAGCGAAACATCGCCGCGCTTCAGGTGCAGCGCGACGTCGCCGAGGCCCCAGATCGCCAGCGCATATTCGTTGGCGACGAAGCCGAGCGGACGCAGCCTCGCACGCTCGAGCCGGCGCGTGAGCAGCATGCCGAGCGTCTGATGCGCCAGGCGCCCTTCGAAGGGATAGCAGACGAGATAATATTTGGCGGCGCGCGGGAAGGTCTCAACCAGGAGGTCGCCGGCGCGCGGCAACAACGAGCGCCATTCCTGGATTTCCAGCCACTCGCGCACCGCGTCGGGTAGCGCGCGCCAGCTTTGCGGCTCGGCCAAAATCTTGCGCACGCGCGAGGCGAGATAAGTCGAGAGCGGGAACTTGCCGCCCTCGTAGGCCGGCACCTTCGGATCGGTCGCGTTCGAGCGCGACACGTAGACTTCGTCCTCGACAAGCGCCTCGTATTTGAGGATTTCGCCGGCAAAGACGAAGGTGTCGCCGGGGGTGAGCATCTCGATGAAATATTCCTCGACCTCGCCGAGCAGCCGGCCGCCGCGCGGGATCGTCGTGCCAGAGCGCCGTGAACGCACCAACCGCACCTTGATCATGTCGGCCTCGACGATGGTGCCGACGTTCATGCGATACGCTTGCGCGATGCGCGGATGGGTGATGCGCCAGCGGCCCTGTTTGTCGAGGCGGATCTTGGCGAAACGCTCGTAGGCTTTCAGCGCGTAGCCGCCGGTGGCGACGAAATCGACCGCGGCGTCGAAATCGGCGCGCGTGAGGAAGGCGTAAGGCGCGGCGGCGACGATCTCGCGGTAGAGTTCGTCGGCATCAAACGGCGCGCCGACCGCGCAGCCGAGGATATGCTGCGCCAATACGTCGAGCCCGCCGGTGCGCAATGGGGGCGTATCCTGCGCGTTCTCCGCCACCGCATCGATGGCGGCGCGGCATTCCAGCACCTCAAAGCGGTTGGCCGGGACCAGCACGGCCTCGGAAGGCTCGTCGAGCCGGTGGTTGGAGCGGCCGATCCTTTGCAAGAGCCGCGAGCAGCCCTTCGGCGCGCCGACATTGATGACGAGATCGACGTCGCCCCAGTCGACCCCAAGATCGAGCGAGGAGGTGCAGACGACGCCGCGCAATTTGCCGCGCGTCATGGCGTCCTCGACCTTGCGGCGCTGCGCCACGTCGAGCGAGCCGTGATGCAGCGCGATGGCGAGGTTGTCCTCGTTGATCGCCCACAGCTCCTGGAAAATCCATTCGGCCTGGCTGCGCGTGTTGACGAAGACGAGCGTCGTCTTGTGGGTCTTGATGAGCTCGTAGATCTCGCGCATGGCATGCAGCGCCGAATGCCCGGCCCAGGGCAGATGGCTTTCGGTGTCAAGCATGGCGACGTTCGGCTGCGCGCCGGCCTGCGCGACGACGAGGTCGGCGAGAGCTTCGCCGCGCGGCGGCTGCGGCACCAGAAAGCGGCGCAAATCGTCGGGCTCGGCGACAGTGGCGGAGAGGCCGACGGCGGTGACGCCGGGCGCCAGCTTGAACAGCCGCGCCAAACCGAGCGACAACAGGTCGCCGCGCTTGGAAGTCACCAGCGAGTGCAACTCGTCGAGCACAATGCGCTTGAGCGTGCCGAACAGATACGGCGCATCGGCGGAAGCGAGCAGCAGCGCAAGCTGCTCGGGCGTGGTGAGGAGGATATCAGGCGGATCGCGGCGCTGGCGCTGGCGTTTCGAAGCCGGCGTGTCGCCGGTGCGCGTCTCCAGCCGCACCGGCAAGGCCATCTCGCGCACCGGAATTTCCAGGTTGCGGGCGATGTCGACGGCGAGCGCCTTGAGCGGCGAGATGTAGAGCGTGTGCAGACCCTGGCTGCGCGTTAGCGCACGCCCGGTCGATTTGAGGTTGCGCGGGCGGACGCCGCGCTCGTAAAGCTCGACCAATGTCGGCAGGAAGCCGGCGAGCGTCTTGCCGCCGCCGGTCGGCGCAATCAGCAATACCGAGCGCCCGGCATGCGCCTTCTCCAGCAATTCGAGCTGATGCGCGCGCGGCGCCCAGCCGCGCTGGGCGAACCAGCGCGTGAACGGCTCCGGCAGGGGCGGCGTCTCGATGAGCGCGGTTGCAATCGACATGTCAGTGTCCGGCCACCACGATCAGTCCGGGGACGGCTGCGCCCTTTTCCGTGCGCGTTGCGGCGGATTCGAGGCTAAGCACTCCGAGACCGGCCGCGGCGAGCGCCTCGCGCACATGTGCTTCGCCGTGCGCGTAACGCAAGGTGTCGCGCAGGATCACGCCTTGGCCGTCATGCGTTTCCACGCTGAAGGCGATGAGCCCGCCCGGCACCAGCACCCGCGCAACACCTTCGAGCACCGGGACGAGACGGTCGAGATACATGAACATGTCGGCGGCGACGACGAGGTGATACGCCGCGTTGCCCGCAACCTCGGCGGCAAGAAACCGCAAGACATCGTCCTCGACCAGGCGATCGTAGAGGCCCTTTGCTTTCGCCCGGGCGAGCATCGCCGGCGACAGATCGACGCCCACCATCTGCTGCGCGAACGGGCGGAAGGCGGCGCCGGCGAGGCCGGTGCCGCAGCCGAGATCGAGCATCGCGCCGAATTGCATCCGGTCGCCGAGCGCGCGGCGGACTGCGGCAAGCAGCAATTGCGGGCCACGGTACGCGAGCCCCTCGGTCAACGCCCGGTCGAAATCCGCCGCATAGCCGTCGAACACCGCGCGCACATAGCCGCGCGGCATCGACGCCAGTGCCGACGCGCCGAGGCGCATGAGATGCAAAGCGGCGCCGTGACGGTCGCGCGGATCGGCGGCACGCGCCTCCGCGAAGGCGGCAACCGCCGCCTCGCGTTCCCCCAGCCGCTCGCGCACCTCACCCAGCGTGAACCAGGCCGCGGCATATTCCGGCGCCAGTTCGAGCGTCTGCGTCAGCAGGTCCGCCGCGCCGGCAAGATCGCCTTTGTGAAGCGCGTCGCACGCCCATTCGTAGCGCCGGTCGGCAATGAGGTTGCCGGAGGACAAATGAACGGGCTGGTGGCGCAAGGGCATGCCTCGCGAGATGGCAACGTCGGTTCTAAGCTATATCTAAAGATTGCTGGCTAGATCGTGTTAGACTTGGCGCCGGGGGGCAAGGAGGGAACGATGGCCATGAGCAACGACACTGTGACCCGGGTTTTCGGCGGCTCGCCGCTCGCCGTGCTGGGCCGGCTTATCCTGGTGTCGATCCTGGTCGGCGTCATTCTATCCGCGCTCGGCCTCGATCCCTTCGACATCGTGGAGAGCATCGAACGGCTCATCCGCCACATCTGGAACATGGGTTTCGAGGCGGTGCGCTGGGTGTGGCGCTATTTCCTGCTCGGCGCCGTGATCGTCATTCCGATCTGGATCATCGTGCGCCTCGTCAACGCGCCGCGCGGCCGCTAGCTCGGCCAGCTTTCAGCGGTCAGGGCGGCGGCGTCGCTGCCGACCATCGAGGCGAGCGAGTCGCGGTGGCCGCGTTTGATCGCGGCAAGCAGGTCAGCCTTGATCTCCGCCACCAGACCGATGCCGTGGAACACAAGCCCGGTGTAGAGCTGCAGCAAAGTTGCCCCGGCCTTGATCTTGGCGATAGCGGTCGCGCCCGAATCGATGCCGCCCACGCCGACCAGCGGAAACGCGCCCTCGGCGCGCACGAAAGTCTCTGCCAGCATGCGCGTCGATAGTTTGAACAGCGGCCGGCCGGAGAGCCCGCCCGCCTCTTTCGCCTTGTCGCGATCGCGCAGCGAGGCCGGACGCGCGATAGTGGTGTTGCCGACGATCATGCCGTCGACCCTGCGCTTGCGCGCGACGCCGACAATGTCGTCGAGCTCGGCAAGCGTTAAGTCCGGCGCCACCTTCAAAAGCACCGGCGTCGGCCCGGCGCGCGGCTCGACGCGATCACGGGCGTCGATGACGCGGGCCAAGAGATCGTCGAGCGCCTTTTCCTGCTGCAGGTCGCGCAGGCCCGGCGTGTTCGGCGAGGACACGTTGACGGTGAAGAAGCCGGCGACGGCGGCGAAGGACTCGATCAAGCGCACATAGTCCGCGGTGCGGTCGGCGGCGTCGCGGTTGGCGCCGACATTGACGCCGACGATACCGCCATTATTGGCGCGCGCGGCGAGCCGCGCCAGCACCACTGAGCGCCCTTCGCTATTGAAGCCGAGCCGGTTGACGATGCCCTCATCGGCCTCGAGGCGGAACACCCTGGGCCGCGCATTGCCGGCCTGCGGGCGCGGCGTGACCGTGCCGACCTCGACGAAGCCGAAGCCGAGGCGCAACAGCGCGTCCGGCACCTGGGCGTTTTTGTCGAAGCCGGCGGCAATGCCGACCGGATTGGGGAAATTGAGCCCGAAGGCGCGCACGGCAAGCTCGCGCGGATCGCGCGCAGCCCTTGCCAAGGGCACATACCGCAGCGCCCGGACCGCCAGCGCATGCGCGTCCTCCGGATCGAGGGCGCGCAACAAAGGACGCGACAGGCGGTCAAAAAGGCCGATCACCGGCAGGGGGCTCCCGGGTATGCCCGGCAACCTAGCGGGAACCGGGGGCGCACGGAACCTATTGCCGAAGGGGGGCGACTCAAGGTTATAATTCCTATATAATCAGATAGGGCCGCGCTGCGCGGCGGATGTTGCTCGACATGCTCACACATAACCAGATCTGGAATGCCCTCGACCGCCTGGCCGCCCGCGCCAAGCTGTCGCCATCCGGCTTGGCCAAGAAGGCCGGGCTCGATCCCACCACCTTCAACAAGTCGAAACGGGTGACGCCGGAAGGCCGCCCGCGCTGGCCCTCGACCGAGTCGGTTGCCAAGGCGCTGGCGGCGACCAACACCAAGGTCGACACTTTCGTCACCCTGCTCACCGAAAGCGGCAAGGCTGCGGCGATTCACGCCGTGCCGCTGATCGGCTTTGCCGAGGCCGGCAGCGGCGGCTATTTCGACGACGGCGGCTTTCCGGTCGGCAAGGGCTGGGAGGAGATCGCCTTCCCGCAGGTCACCGACGAGCACGCTTATGCGCTGGAGATTTCCGGCGACTCGATGAAGCCCGCCTACCGCAAGGGCGACGTCATCGTCGTCTCGCCGGCGGCGCCGGTGCGCAAGGGCGACCGCGTGGTGGTGAAGACCCGCGACGGCGAGGTGATGGTGAAGGAGCTGAAGAAAAAAACGTCGAAGAGCATCGAGCTCAAGTCGCTCAACTCCGAGCACCGCGACCGCACCTTGTCGATGGCGGACGTGCTCTGGGTCGCGCGCATCGTCTGGGCGAGCCAGTAGCGACGCGTCAGGTCTCCTTCGTCTTTTCCCGGTAGGCGTCCTCGGGCTCAAATTCCGAAGTGGCGCGCCCCTCGGCGTCGCGCACGCGCAACGACACGAGCAGCCTGCGGCGCAGCGTCCGCAACGGCACGGCGATCTTGCGATGCGCCCTGATCAAGGGCGGCAGCTTTTCATAGTCGGCGCGTTCTTCGGCCGACAGCATCTGCGGCAGCGTGCGCACGACGTGCTTCTTGAAATGATAGGTGTCGATTTCCTGCATCTTACGAACGAAGTATCGCGCCAGGCGGCTGTTGCCGGGCCACGACTGCGAGAGGCCGACGCAGACCTGAAAATCGATCAAATGCGGATGGCCGCCGCGATCGACGATAATGTTCTCGCGCTTGTGCAGATCGACATAGGCCATGCCCGTCGCGTGCACCTTGGCCAGCAGGTCGCGCAACTCCTCGAAGAACTGCGGGCTGACCTGCTCTTTGGTGCGAAACGGCTCGCCCTCGATGTAGCGCCGCGCGACCGCGTTGGGCAGGCGCTGACCGGCGACAACGACCCCGTCAAGGCCCTTCGGCACCAGTTCGATATCGGCAAGCCGCCGCAGAAATCCCGCTTCGCGGCGGGCAAGCGCGCGCCCGATCCAGGCGAGCGGAACCCCGGCGACCGATTGCACGCGGTTGAACTTGCAGATGATGCGCTCGCCCGCGTCATCGCTGTAGAGCGCGGTCGCCGCCCAGGAATCATGTTTGAGAATATTGGCCCGGCGATAGACCCGCCCTTCAACGGTGATCTCCGCAGGTGGATCGTTGTCGCCCAGCGCCCGCAACCAAGCGGGGCGCTTCCTCACTGGCGCGACGTCGGAATTTTTCCCGCTCGCCATAGCTAGGCCGAGCGCGCCAGCGCGCCGTCGATCATGTCGACCGTGTTCTGCACGCCGTAGACGGCGACGAAGGAGCCGAAGCGCGGGCCTTTCTCCTGGCCGAGCAGCACCTGGTAGAGCATGTTGAACCAGTCGAGCGAGACGCCGGGCTTGCCGTCCTTGGCTTTCTTCTTCTGGTCGAGGAACGGCTCGCGGCGGCCGACCTCGTAGACGACGTCCTGGATCGCTTCTGCCGTTGAATCCGGCGGCAACTGCGACAGCGCGTCGCGCAGGTCGGTGAGCGCTGCGCGCTCCACGTCGTTCGGCTCGCGGAATCTCTTGGTCGGCTGCACGAAGTCGCGGAAGTAATGGATGGCGTAGTCGACCTGGGCTTTGAGCTCCGGATGCGTTTGCGGCGTCACGCCCGGCCGGTAGCGGCCGATGAAGCCCCAGAGCGTGTCGGCGTTCTCCGCATTCGACGAGGAGACGAGCGTGAGCAGCATGGAGAAGGTCACCGGCATCTCGACGCGCGGCGGCTTGCCGGAATGAATGTGCCAGACCGGGTTGGACAGGCGCTGACGCGTATCCTGCTTCGGATAGGCGTCGAGGAACTGCTGGTATTCGTCGACGGTGCGCGGGATGACGTCAAAGTAGAGACGCTTGGCCGCTTTCGGCTCGCGGTACATGAACAGCGACAAGCTTTCCGGCGAGGCATAACGCAGCCACTCGTCGATGGTGAGGCCGTTGCCCTTCGACTTGGAGATTTTTTGTCCGTGCTCGTCGAGGAAGAGTTCGTAATTGAAACCTTCCGGCGGTGTGCCGCCGAGCGCGCGGCAGATCTCGCCGGAAAGCTTGACCGAATCGATCAGGTCCTTGCCGGCCATTTCGTAATCGACGCCGAGCGCAACCCAGCGCATCGCCCAGTCCGGCTTCCATTGTAATTTGCAGCGGCCGCCAGTGACCGGCGCCGTCACCGGCTTTTTCGTTTCGGGGTCCTCGTAGGTGATGGTGCCGGCCTTGGCGTCGTGGCCGACGACCGGCACCTGCAACACGATGCCGCTGTTGGGATCGATCGGCAGGAACGGCGAATAGGTCGCCGCGCGCTCCTCGCGCAACGAGGGCAGCATGATCGCCATCACTTTGTCGAAGCGCTCGAGCACCTTCAGCAGCGCGGCGTCGAAGCGGCCGGACTTGTAGCATTGCGTCGACGACAGGAATTCGTACTCGAAATGGAAATGGTCGAGGAAGGCGCGCAGCCGCGCGTTGTTGTGCTCGCCGAAGCTCGGATGGGTGCCGAACGGATCGGGGATGCTGGTCAGCGGCTTGCCGAGGTGCTGCTCCAGCATCTCCTTGTTGGGTACGTTGTCCGGCACCTTGCGCAGGCCGTCCATGTCGTCGGAGAAGGCGATCAGCCGCGTCTTCACCTTATCGTCGGTCAGGACGCGGAAGGCGTGGCGCACCATGGTGGTGCGCGCCACCTCGCCAAAGGTGCCGATATGCGGCAGGCCGGAGGGGCCGTAACCGGTTTCGAAAACGACCTCGTCCTTCGGCTTCTTCTTCAGCCGTGCGACAATCTTGCGCGCTTCCTCGAACGGCCAGGCGCCCGATTGCTCGGCGACTTCGCGCAACGACGCGGCGGCTTCCGTAACGGACATTCTTTTCTCCTTACCTCCCCTTGAAAAGGGGAGGTCGGCGAGCGCAGCGAGCCGGGTGGGGATCATCGCTGGCGGATCGGCATCAAGCGAAGCCGATCCCCACCCTGTCCCTCCCCGTTTCAAGGGGAGGGAACGTTGTGGCATTGCCCGTGCCTATCGCAACACTGACTTAGCGACAACTGCCGCGGGGTCAGAACGGGCTGATCGGAAAATACTTCAGCCACAGGTCTGTGAACTGGCCCTTTTCCCAAATCTGGAACAGCGCCCAGTTGAACGCCTGGCGCAGCAGGTCGTTGCCGCGCCTGACCGCGATGCCGACGCCTTCGCCAAAGAAGCGGCTCTCGGTGTATGGCCCGCCACGGAACACGCAGCAGCCGCCGGAATCGGTACCGTTGAGCCAGAAGGCGAGCGAGATGCCGTCGCCGAACAAGAGGTCGACCTCGCCACGGCGCAACGCCGCGCGCGCATCGTCCGCGGTCGGATAGGGATGCAGCTCGGCCTCGGTGAACAGCGTCCGCAGATAGGCCTCATGCGCGGTGCCGGCCACCACGGCAACCTTCTTGCCCTCCAGCGCCCCCGGCGTGATGTCCTCGATGTCGGTGTCCTTACGCGAAACAAACCGCGCCGGCGTGCGGTAATAGGGCTCGCTGAAGTCGACCTTGGCGCGCGTCTGCGGCGTCTCGGCGATGGAGGCGATGATGGCGTCGCCCTGATTGGCATTGAGCGCGTCGATCAGCGTGTCGAAGCGGCGCATCTGCACGGTGCACTGGACCTTGATCTCCTCGCAAATCTCCCGCGCCAGGTCGACGTTGAAGCCGGTGGGCGCGCCGTCGGGGCCGGCATAGTTGAATGGCGGGTAATCGGTTTCGGTGAGGAAGCGGATGATGGAGATGCGGGTGAGGTCCGGCCGCTCCGGCCGGTGACGCGGATCCCAGAAGCCGGGGACGGCGATGCCGTCGGGCGGCGGCGGCGTCACCGCCGACTTTTGCGGTGCGTTCGCCGGCTGCGCCTGCGCGCCGGCGGCAAGGGCGACGAGCGCCGCAACGATCACGGCGCAGCGCGCGTATCGACCGCCCTTTGCATTCATGAGATCAGCCTCGACGTGGCGAAAGAATCGCGCGCGACCATAGCACCGCGGTTGCGGCGGGCCAGCCACAATCCAAGGCGGCAAATGCCTTACGTCAGGCGGTCAGATGCTTCTCGATATCCGGCACTGGGTGCTTGACCAGATCCTTGTGGATCTCGCTTCGTATGGCGGCGCGCAACGCGTGCGAATACGCAGGGCGGATCATGCCGAGCGCGCGCGGCGATGCCACCACGATCAGCGACTTCACCTTGCCGGCTGCTACCTCGGCGTCGAGCCGCTGCGCCAGATGGGTGAGGAAGGCCTGCTCGGCCTGATTGTGCCAGTCGGTCTGGGTAACCGCGCTGCTGCCGTGGCCGGCAGAACTGTGCGTGCGGCCCGGTTTGTCGGAGCCGAGCAAATGCGTCGGCAGGTCCTTTTGTTCATAGACCTCGCGCGTCTTCAGGTTGGGAAATTTGGCGTCACCGATGTTTTCCAGCACCAGCGCCTTGGCGCCGTCGCAGACCACAACCCACTCGCCGTGATGAATCAATTCCGACATGACCTAATCCTCCTCAAAAAAAAGCATGCTAGCGCCGACGCCGGTCCAGACCTTTGCTCTGGATCAAACGTCAAAAGTCCCGATCAGTTGCTGCCGTCAAGCAGCCGGCGGGCGATGACCTGGGCCTGGATTTCGGCGGCGCCCTCGAAAATATTGAGGATGCGGGCGTCGCAAAGGATACGCGAGACCGGGAATTCAAGAGCAAAACCGTTGCCGCCGTGGATTTGCACGGCGTTATCGGCGGCCGCCCAGGCGACGCGCGCGGCAAGCAGCTTCGCCATGCCGGCCTCCAGGTCGCAGCGGCGGCCGGAATCCTTTTCGCGCGCGGCATAATAGGTGAGTTGGCGCGCGATCATGATCTCCACGGCCATCATCACGATCTTGTCGGCGACCCGCGGGAAGGCGGCGATCGCCCCGCCGAACTGCATGCGGTTCTGCGCATAATCGAGCGCGCGCTCCATGGCGGCCTGCGCGACGCCGATCGCGCGCGCCGCGGTCTGGATGCGCGCGGATTCGAAGGTCTGCATCAGCTGCCTGAAGCCGAGGCCCTCGACGCCGCCGAGCAGGTTCTCCGCCTTCACCTCGAAGCCGTCGAAGGCGATTTCGTATTCCTTCATGCCGCGATAGCCGAGAACCTCGATCTCGGTGCCGCTCATGCCCTTGACCGGAAACGGATCGGCGTCGTCGCCACGCGGTTTCTCCGCGAGCAGCATGGAGAGGCCGCGGTGGCCTTTTTCATTGGGATTGGTGCGCACGAGAAGCGTCATCAAGTCGGCGCGCACCGGGTGCGTGATCCAGGTCTTGTTACCATAGACCTTGTAGACGTCGCCTTCACGTATCGCGCGCGTCTTCAGCGATGCAAGATCCGAGCCGATATTCGGCTCGGTGAATACGGCAGTCGGCAGCACCGCGCCGGAGGCAAGCTTGGGCAGCCATTTCTGTTGCTGCTCGCCGGTGCCGCTGCCGAGGATCAGTTCGGCGGCGATCTCCGAGCGCGTGCCGAGCGAGCCGACGCCGATATAGCCGCGCGAGAGCTCCTCGGACACCACACACATCGATTCCTTGCCGAGCCCCATGCCGCCGAATTCTTCCGGAATGGTGAGGCCGAAGACGCCGAGCTCGGACATCTGCGCGATGATCGCGAGCGGAATATAGCTGTTGGTGCGATGCCAGCCCTGCGCATGGCCGATCACCTCGCTGTCGGCGAATTTGCGCATTTGCTCGCGAATCGATTCGAGCGTGTCGTCGAGACCGTCGGCGCCGACGGTGGCGCCGTGGTGCGTCTTCATGAGTTCGATGACGCGGGCGCGGCGCTCGGCGGTGTTGCCTGTCGCGATCAGCTCTTCGACGCCGGCATCGAAACGCGCGGTAACCTGCGCCGGAGCAAGCCCAAAGTCGGCCGGCCGCACGATCTCGCCCTGGCTCATGGGAATGCCGCCGGCGATCTGCGCAATGAATTCGCCAAGCCCAATGCGCACCAGATGCTCTTCGATCTCGCCAAGCCTATCCTCGCGCGCCATGCGCTCGGCGTAAGCCGTGAGCTGGCGCACGGCCTCCACATAGGTGGCGAGCCAAGCGAGCCCATGGGTCGCCCTCTGTTCGCGGTCGAAGATGCGCCCGACGACCTCGCCATCGACCACAACCTTGTCGCGGATCTTGCGCACAGCCTCGTCGAGCAGCGCATCAAGCGCGCCGGTGGCAGCCTGGGCGAGGCCGACGAGGTCGTTTTTGGCAGCGGGACGGGGGGCGGCGATCGACATACACACCTCGGGAAACGCGCACAGCGGGCCCCGGCTCGGATCACACTACGCGTGCACTGCACAAAAGCAAAGCACGGCACACACGGGCCTTTTCCCAGCAAAGCTCCGTGGTCGACCGCCCGGTTACAGCGAAATTCCAACAATATTAACCATTTCAGGCTTTGCTTAATGAAATACCGCGGGCGGGCATCCTTGAGCATAATTCGACTGTTTTCCATGCAACTCGACCGCTTTCCGCTGCCGCATCGATGGCTGACGCGGATGGTCGGGTCGCTGTCGGTGCGCACCCGGATCATCGTCCTGGCGCTGATCCCGGTGATCGGCTTCGTCGCCAACGCGCTCACCTACGTCTCGGGGGAACGCGAGGTCGCCGCCGCTTTCCGCACGGTCCACGATTCCAATCTGCTCGCCGACGCCAGCCGCGACTTCAAGACCAACCTCACCAGCATGCGCATGAGCGCCAAGGACTTCGCGACCGCGCCGTCGCCGCAGGTGATCAGCGTCTTCGAAAGCGCCCTTAGCTATGCCCTGACCGATCTGAGCACCGTCGAGGTCTCGGTCGACGCCACCCAATCCGCCAGCGTCGAACAACTGCGCAACGAGGTTCTCGGCCTGCAGGCGAATTTCGACACGCTGGTCAAGAAGCAAAAAATGCTCGGCTATACGGAAATCGAAGGGTTGCGCGGCGAGTTGCGCACGACCGGCAATGCCGTCGAGACCGTCATTAATCAGAACATGAGCTGGCTCGCGGAAACGGATTCCAACAAGCTGCTGATGTCGCTGATGCTTATGCGTCAACACGAGGCCGAGTATCGTTCCAATCCTTCGGAACTGATGCGGCAGCTCTTCATGAAGGCGTATCTGCAGTTCAACGCGACCTTCGACAACGTCGACGGCACGCCGGAGATGAAAGATAAGCTCACCCACGAAGTGAAGCTTTATGCCGATACCTTTTCGAAATGGATCGAGGCCTCCGACGCGGCCTACCCGCTGCGCGCCATCATCGACCGCGACAGCGAGGACATCCTGCCGAAGGCCGACAAAATCATCGAAGACGCGCGCCAGTCCGCCGATCTTGCATCGAGCAAACTGATCGCATCCCAAGATCGCACGCGCAACGCCATCATCGCCGCCGGCGTGGCTATGGCTTTGCTCGGCGTCGGTTTTTCCTGGCTGATCGGGCGCAGCATCAGCCGGCCGCTCAACGGGCTTGCCGCGACGATGAAACAGCTCGCCGCCGGTGATACTGCGGCGCATATTCCGGCGACCAAGGCGCGCGACGAGATCGGCGACATGGCGCGCACGGTGATCGTGTTCCGCGACACCATGATCGAGCGGGAAAAGCTCGCACAAACGCAGGCCGAGACCAGCCGTACCCGCGAGAAGCGCAGCGACGCCATCGCGATGACCATCGCGCATTTCAACAATTCGGTCGGCAACGCGCTCGGCCGTTTGCGCGCAGCAGCGCTCAAGCTGGAAATGAGCTCGGGCGACCTCAATAGGTCGGCGGACACGATGTCGGCGGAGGCGCGCTCCGCCGAGCAGCGTGTAAGCGCAGCTTCTGACAATGTCACCAACGCGGCGGGCTCGGTCGAGGAACTGGCCGCCTCGATCGGCGAGATCGCGGCGCAAGCCGGCAAATCGACCGATGTTGCCGCCCGTGCCGTCTCCGAAGCCGAACGCACCGTCGGCATCATGGCGGAACTCGGCAATGCCGCAACCCGCATCGGCGAGGTCGTGGGCCTGATCCAGGCGATCGCCGGGCAGACCAATCTGTTGGCGCTCAACGCCACCATCGAGGCCGCGCGCGCCGGCGAATCCGGCAAGGGCTTCGCCGTGGTCGCGTCCGAGGTGAAATCGCTTGCCGGGCAGACTGCGAAGGCGACCGAAGAGATCGCCGAGCAGATCGGCGCGATCCAGTCGGCGGCCGCCGACGCCGCGCAGGCGATCGAGCAGGTGAACGCCATCATCCGCGACATGGCGGCGATCGCCGCAACGGTCGCGGCCACCGTGGGCCAGCAGAACGCCGCGGTTGCTTCGATCGCCCAGGGCGTCACCGTCGCCTCCGGCGAAGCCCGCGGCGGCGCTGAGGCGATGAGCCGGGTCGCCGGGGTTACCGCGGATGCCCGCGGCACAGCCGGCGATGTGAAGAATCTTGCCGATGCGCTCGCGCTCGAGGCGGAGGGCTTGGAAGCCGAAGTACGGCAATTCCTCACCAACGTGCAGGCCGCCTAGGTTTCCGCTGTCGCGGGAACTTCGGAGGCCCGTAAAACTTGCCTCGCTAACGGATTGCCGAAGCCGGCCGTTATTGCAAAGGCGGTATTTTGCGCGCGGTTAAATCGATTTTCGGGATTGCCATCGACGCCTTCCGGCATTTCCTCGCCGACGACGGCTGGGCGATCGCCAGCCACATCGCGCTGTCGACGTTGATGGCGATGTTTCCCTTCCTCATCGTGGTGACGGCGCTCGCCGGGCTGGTCTTCGGCTCCAAGGAATTGGCCGACGAGGCCGCGCGCATCCTGCTGCAGACCTGGCCGAAGGAAGTCGCCGGTCCCATCGCCGCCGACATTACCAACGTGCTCACCGGCGCGCGCGGCAGCGTGCTTACCTTCGGCTCGGTTGCCGCAATCTACTTCGCCTCGAGCGGCGTCGAGAGCCTGCGCATCGGCCTCAACCGGGCTTACGACGCCGCGGAGTGGCGGCCGTGGTGGCTGTTGCGGCTCGAATCGATCGTCTACGTGCTGGTCGGCGCCGTGGCGATCCTCGCCTTCTCGTTCCTAGTGGTGCTGGCGCCGGCGATCTGGAATCGGCTCGTCGAATACCTCCCGACGCTCGCGCCGTTTTCGCAGGTCGTCACCTTCGCGCGCTACGGCATTGCCGCGCTGGTTATCATCGTCGCGCTGAGCATCTTGCATCTATGGCTGCCGGCGGGCCGGCGCACGGCCGCGCAAATCGCGCCCGGCATCACCGCCACGCTGCTCTTATGGATGATCAGCGGCGCGGTGTTTGGCCGCTATCTCGCCGAATACGCCTTCGCCTATGTCTCGATGTATGCGGGACTGGCCTCGGCCATGGTCGCGCTCGTCTTTCTTTATGTCTGCGCTTCGATCTTCATATACGGCGGCGAGCTGAATTCGGTGATCGCCGCAAAAAACAGGAAGACAAAGTCGGAGGCGCCGCGCTAGGCGCCGATCGCTTCCAGCGTATCCTCGAAATTCCTCAAGCCGGTACGTGGCGCGTTGACCAGCACCGCCATGTTGCCGGGCGGGTGCTGGTTCTTCCACATCTTGGTGTGCGCCAGCGGGATATTCTCCCAAGGGAAAACGTCGCTCATGCACGGGTCGATGCGCCGCTCGATGACGAAACGGTTGGCTTGGCTCGCCTGCTTCAGGTGCGCGAAGTGCGAACCCTGGATGCGCTTCTGCCGCATCCAGACGTAGCGCGCATCGAAAGTGAGATTAAAGCCCGTGGTGCCGGCACAGAACACCACCATGCCGCCGCGCTTGACCACCATCGTCGACACCGGGAAAGTCTGCTCGCCTGGATGCTCGAAGACGATGTCAACGTCGCGCTTGCCGGTGATGTCCCAGATCGCCTTGCCGAAGCGGCGCGCTTCTTTCACCCAGTCGTTGTATTCGGCCGAGTTCACCTGCGGCAGCTGCCCCCAACACTTGAATTCCTTGCGGTTGATGACACCCTTGGCGCCGAGATTGAAGACGTACTCGGTCTTCGAATCGTCGGAGACGACGCCGATGGCGTTGGCGCCGGAGGCGGCGACGAGCTGCACGCCGAACACGCCGAGGCCGCCGGAGGCGCCCCACACCAGCACGTTGTCGCCCGGCTTGAGCGTGTGCGGCGCATGGCCGAACAGCATGCGGTAGGCGGTCGCCAGCGTCAGCGTGTAGCAGGCCGACTCTTCCCAGGTGAGGTGCGCCGGCTTCTCCATCAGCTGGCGCGACTGCACGCGGCAGAACTGGGCGAAGGAGCCATCCGGCGTCTCATAACCCCAGATGCGTTGCGAGGGCGACAGCAGCGGGTCGCCGCCATTGCAGTCCTCGTCGTCGCCGTCGTCCTGATTGCAGTGGACGATAACCTCGTCGCCGACCTTCCAGCGCTTCACCTTGGAGCCGATCGCCCAGACGATGCCGGAGGCATCTGAGCCAGCAATGTGAAACGGCTGCTTGTGCACGCTGAACGGCGTGATCGGCTGGCCCAAGCCCGCCCAGATGCCGTTGTAGTTGACGCCGCCCGCCATCACGAGGAGCAGCACCTCGTCCTCGCCGATCGGCCAGGTGGGAACGACTTCGAGCTGGAACGATTTCTCCGGCGGCCCGTGACGCTCCTGGCGAATGACCCAGGCGTGCATCTTCTCCGGGACGTGACCGAGCGGCGGAATCTCGCCGATTCCATAAAGGTCTTTCGGCTTCGCCACGCTCTTAATCTGGGCGACGGCAGGCATTCCCTTCTCCTCGCGCGGGCTAAGTCCCGGCCCACTGTGACGCAATTGATGTTGCGGTGCAACAATAACCCGCTAACCGCTCGGAAGTTCTCGTGGCGCAAGGGCTTTTAAGGGTTCCTCAAGCGGGTCACGCCTAGCGTGACGATTATGGCCGCTTACGACATCGCTCCGACGCGAACGGCGCTGGCGCGCCCGATCGAGCTTTTGTGCTTTGCGCTCATTGCCGCACATGCCGTTTATCTTGCGGATTCCTATTGGCAAGGTACCTGGCTTGTCGCGGCAAACGGCGGCGTGCCTTCCGACTTCGTCAACGTCTGGGCCGCCGGTAAGCTCGCCTGGCAAGGTCTCCCCGCCGATGCCTACAACTGGCCAGTCCATAAGTCGGTTGAGGTCGTCGCGGTCGGCCATCCCTTCGACGGCTATTTCGGCTGGCACTATCCGCCGACCTTCCTGTTCGTGGCGGCGTTGCTGGCGCTCATGCCTTACGCCGCGGCCTACGTGCTGTGGGTCTTTGGCACCTTCCCGCTCTATCTCGCCGCCATCCGCGGCATCATCGGCGACCGCACCGGCTATTTCTTGGCCGCCGCCTTCCCGGCGGTGCTGTCAAATTTCATCGTCGGACAGAACGGTTTTCTCACCGCGGCGCTGATCGGCGGCGCACTTGTTCTGCTCGTTGAGCGCCCTCTTCTTTCCGGTGTGCTGATCGGCCTCATCACCTACAAGCCGCATCTCGGACTGCTCTTTCCCATTGCGCTCGCCGCCGGCGGACATTGGCGCACCTTTATTGCAGCAAGTATGACTGCGGCGGTCATGGCACTGGCCGCATGGGTCGTTTTCGGCGCCGACACCTGGTTGGCGTTTTACGCCAATATTGGCCACACCTCGCAGGCCTTCCTCTCGGACGGCTGGGCCGATTTCGCCAAGCTGCAGACGGTCTTCGGGCTCACGCGCATGCTCGGCGGGCCGGAGCCGCTCGCCTGGGCGTTGCAAGCGCTCGTTACCCTGGGCTGCGCCGCGGCGGTCGCGGCTTTGTGGCGCAGCGATGCCGATTATCCCATTAAGGCCGCTGCGCTATCCTGCGCCGCGCTGCTCGCCACGCCTTATCTCTATCTCTATGACCTCGTGGCGCTGGCGGTGCCGCTGGCTTTTCTGTTTCGGCTCGGCCGCGCCCGCGGATTTCTCGACTATGAGGCGGCCGGCATTGGCCTAAGTTGTTTCCTGACGTTGGTTTTCCCGTTTGTGAAGGCGCCGACCGGTTTTGCCGCCGTGCTGATCGTGGCGGCGCTCACGTTGCGCCGCGCGTTGACAGTGCCGCTGCGGACCGCTAGCGCCAACATGTGAGCATCAAAGCTCCAGCGACCGAAGCAGCAGAGCCGGCGAAGCGGCGGCTGGCGTTCACCGGTATTGCCTTGGCGATCGGCTTTACCCTTGTGCTTGGCGGAGCCTGGCTGAGCGGCAACTGGCTGTTTGACGCCTATGGCCGACCGATCGCCAACGATTTCGTCAATGTCTATGCAGCGGGTGAGCTTGCGCTCGACGGCAACGCCGAGGGTGCCTACGACTGGAACCTGCACAAACAAGTTGAAATCGACGCGGTCGGCTATGACTTCGACGGCTATTACGGCTGGCACTACCCGCCGACATATTTCTTTATCGCGGCAACCTTGGCCCTGCTGCCCTACTCGGCCGCCGCGCTCACCTTCCTCGCCACCACCCTCGTCGGTTATGCCGCGGCGATATGGCGCGTCCTCGGCAGCCGTGCCGGCATCCTTGTTGCGCTCGGCTCGCCGGCGGCATTGTGGAATGCGACCGCCGGACAAAACGGCTATCTCACCGCGGCGCTGATCGGCGGCACGCTCGGATTTTTGGATCGCCGGCCTGTGCTGGCCGGAATCTGTCTTGGCCTGCTCAGCTTCAAGCCACATCTGGGCTTCTTGTTTCCCCTTGCGCTGATCGCGGGCGCGCGCTGGCGGACCTTTATGGTCGCCGCCCTGGTGACCGCCGGGTGGGCGGCGCTGTCATTCTTCGTGTTCGGCTCCGATTCCTGGCAATCGTTCATCGAGTGGATACCGACGACCAGCCACGTGGTCCTGGGCCGGGGCCAGGCGGACTTCGGCCGCCTGCAGAGCCTGTTTGGGCTGGTGCGGGTGTTCGGCGGCAGCGAGCCAATGGCCTGGGGCGTGCAAATCGCCGCCGCCGCGGCGCTGGCGATCGCCATTATCTGGCTGTGGCACAGCCGCGCCGTCTTCGAGCTGAAGGCAGCGGGACTGTCCTGCGCCGCGCTGTTGGCGACGCCCTACATCTACATCTACGACCTGGTGGGGCTGACGGTGCCAGTCGCCTTCCTGCTCAAGCTTGCGCTCGAGCGCGGTTTTTATGCCGTCGAAGTTGCCGGGCTCGGCGCCGTGGTCGTGCTGTTGCTGAGCTTTCCTTATGCCAATACGCAGGTCGGCCTTGCCGCAACCGTGATCGTCGCGGCGCTTGTCCTCCACCGCTTGAGCCTGTCGATACGCCGGGCGCCGAGCGTGGCGCCGACCTGAATTTACGCCGGCCTGAGCGTCGCCGCGGCCACAACCTCCTGGTAGGCAAGCGGCAACAGCCGCGTGAGCCGCGCGGCCCATTCGCGCTGGCCGCCGACCGTCTCGATCAAGTCTTGGCGGATCTCGATGGCGACGTGATGGATGCCGCGACGCTCGCCGTGCACTGGAATCGTGTAATCGGTTTGGTCGGTGACGCTGTAGGGCTCGTTGTTGCCGACAATCAACTCCCGCTCTCGCGCCAGCAATTTCATCAGCACGTGCGCGAGGCGCGGATCGCGGTTGTACATGATACCGATATGCCAGTGCCGCGATGCACCCTTGAAGACCGGCGTGAAGCTATGCAGCGAGATGAGTGCGGTGGCGCGGCCGGCGTTGTGGCGATCATCGAGCGACGCAGCGATGGCATCGTGATACGCGCGGAAAATTTCGCGCTCGCGGGCGGCCTTTTGCGCGGCGCTCAAGTTCATATTGCCAGGGATCGGCGTGAGCTCGCTGACCTCGGGGATCGAGGTCGGCGAACCCGGCGCGCGATTGCAGTCGATGACGAGGCGCGAATAGTTCTGCTCGATGAGCGCGGCGCCGAGCGCGTCGGCGACGAGCCCGGCGACCGCCGCGATGCCGATATCCCAGCCGATATGGCGGGCGCGCTCGCTTTCAGAAACACCGAGATCGCCAAGCGCGCGCGGTATCCGCTGGCCGGCATGATCGGCGACGAACAGGAAGGGCGAAGTGCCGTTCTCGTTGCGCCGGGTCACCGGCGACGGCTCATGCGCCGCCAAAAGACGGGACTGGTCCATGGCTTCCATGTAACCGGCGAGGCAAAGGCGTGGCTAGACCTGGATCAATTCTGGCGTAGAAAATGCATGCAATATTTGCGGCGGCTTTGATCGGATACCGCGATGAAAATACGTGCCGGTTACCAGATTTCCTACGATTGCCCGCAGCCCACGCCCATGATCCTGCAATTGAGCGTGCGGCCGGAGCGCGTCGGCGATCTTGTCAGCCTCGATCGCATCCATTTCGATCCGCCGCTGCCGGCCAACACCTATACCGACAGCTTCGGCAATTACTGCCACGTCATCCGCGCGCCAGCCGGGCGGTTGGCGATGTCCGCCGATTTCCAGATTCATGACGACGGCAAGCCCGACGCGGTCAATCACCGGGCCAAGCAGCATCCGCTGGAAGACTTGCCCGTCGAAGCGCTCATCTTCCTGCTCGGCAGCCGCTATTGCGAAACCGACCGGCTCATGAGCGTCGCCTGGTCGCTATTCGGCAAAGAGCCAAAGGGCTGGCCGCTGGTGCAGGCGATCTGCGACTTCGTGCACGCCCATCTCACTTTCGGCTATCCACATGCCAATCCCGCTCGCACGGCGTGGGACGCCTACAACGACAAACGCGGCGTCTGCCGCGACTTCGCCCATCTCGCCGTGACCTTGTGCCGTTGCATGAACGTTCCGGCCCGCTATTGCACCGGCTATCTCGGCGACATCGGCGTGCCGCCGGAAGACACGCCGATGGATTTCTCGGCCTGGTTCGAGGCTTATCTCGGCAAGCGCTGGTACGCCTTCGACGCGCGCCATAATACGCCGCGCATCGGCCGCATCCTCATGGGGCGCGGACGCGACGCCACCGACGTGGCGCTGGTGACGTCGTTTGGCCCCTGCACCATGTCCGGCTTCAAAGTGCATACCGACGAGGTGCTCGAGGAGCCGTCCAAGCGCTCGCGCAGCTGACGGGGCCGTCCACAAGCCCGGGTTCCCCATATCGACGGCGCAGTACATCTGCGCTTGAATGCCACCGCCGCGGGCGGCACGCCGCGCGCCTATGAAGGGGGGACGCCATGATGGCTACCAACAGTCTCGTCGTCATTTTGATCATCGGCTTGATTGCCGGCTGGCTCGCGGGCCAGATTATGAAAGGCGGCGGATTCGGCCTGATCGGCGATCTCGTCGTTGGCATCATCGGCGCCTTCGTCGGCGGCTGGTTATGGGCCACGATAGGTTTGCCAAGCATCGGGCCATGGTGGCTCACAGCGGTTGTCAGCGCGACCGTGGGCGCCTGCATCTTGTTGTTCATCATCCGCCTGCTAAAGCGCGTCTAAGACGCTCGAACGAAAAACCAGTTGCTTTCGGGGGCATTACGCGACCGTCAAGGGCGCTTCTATGTTGCATTGCAACAATAGTCGGGCCACACTGGTGCAATAGAGCGGTGCGGCCCCCAATGCTGGACGAGACGCGGCCCGACAAACCCAGGCGCGACAAGCCGTGGATCTTCCGCACCTACGCCGGCCATTCAACGGCGGCGGCGTCGAACGAGCTTTACCGCAAGAACCTCGCCAAGGGACAGACCGGCCTCTCCGTCGCTTTCGATCTGCCGACGCAGACCGGCTACGACAGCGACCACATGCTGGCGCGCGGCGAGGTCGGCAAGGTCGGCGTGCCGGTCTGCCATCTCGGCGACATGCGCGCGCTGTTCGAGGGCATTCCGCTTGCCTCGATGAACACCTCGATGACCATCAACGCCACCGCGGCGTGGCTGATGGCGCTCTACATCGCGGTCGCCGACGAGCAGGGCGCGCCGCGCGCGAGCCTCACCGGCACCATCCAGAACGACATCATCAAGGAGTATCTCTCGCGCGGCACCTACGTGTTTCCACCGAAGCCGTCGCTCAGATTGATCAAAGACGTCGCCATCTTCACCACGTCGGAACTGCCGAAATGGAATCCGATGAACGTCTGCTCCTACCACTTGCAGGAAGCTGGCGCGACGCCGGTGCAGGAGCTTGCCTTCGCCCTGGCGACCGCCATTGCCGTGCTCGACACGGTGAAGAATTCCGGCGAGGTGAGCCAGGAGAAATTCGGCGAGGTGGTCGGGCGCATTTCCTTCTTCGTCAATGCCGGCCTGCGCTTCATCACCGAAATGTGCAAGATGCGCGCCTTCACCGAATTGTGGGACGAGATCACGCGCACGCGTTACGGGGTGACCGACTCCAAGCAGCGGCTGTTCCGCTACGGCGTGCAGGTGAATTCGCTCGGCTTGACCGAGCAGCAGGCCGAAAACAACGTCAGCCGGATTCTGCTGGAAATGCTGGCGGTCACATTATCGAAAAACGCGCGCGCTCGCGCCGTGCAGCTGCCGGCCTGGAACGAGGCGCTCGGTCTGCCGCGGCCTTGGGACCAGCAATGGTCGCTGCGCATGCAGCAGATCCTCGCCTACGAGACGGACTTGCTCGACTACGGCGACATCTTTGACGGCTCGCAGGAGATCGCGCGCAAGGTCGAGGAGCTCAAGCGTGAAGCCAAGGCAGAACTCAAGCGCATCGACGACATGGGCGGCGCAGTCGCCGCGGTCGAATCGGGCTACATGAAGCAGCAGCTCGTCGAATCGAACACGGCGCGGCTCGAAGCCATCGAGCGTGGCGAGCAGGTTGTGGTCGGCGTCAACAAATACCTGGAGAGCGAGCCGTCGCCGCTCACCGGCGGCGTCGAATCGGTCATCACCGTTTCGGCGGACGCCGAGCGAAGTCAGGTCGAAAAGCTGAAGGCCTGGAAGGCGGCGCGCGATAAGCGCGCGGTTGCCGACGCGCTGGCGGCGCTCAAGCGAGCGGCGGCGACCGGCGCCAACATCATGCCGCCGTCGATTGCCTGCGCCAAAGCCGGCGTCACCACCGGCGAGTGGGGATGGACCTTGCGCGAAGCGTTCGGGGAATACCGCGCGCCGACCGGCGTCGGCCAGGCCATGCGCAACGACGTCTCCGGCCTCGACGACATCCGCGGCGAGGTCGACCGCGTGTCGCGGAAATTGGGCCGCCGCCTCACCTTCCTCGTCGGCAAGCCGGGGCTCGACGGGCACTCGAACGGCGCCGAGCAGATCGCGGTGCGGGCGCGCGATGCTGGCATGCAGGTGGTCTATGAGGGCATCCGGTTGACGCCGGAAGAGATCGTCGATGCGGCGCGCGAGAAAAAGGCACATGTCATCGGCCTTTCCGTGCTCTCCGGGAGCCACATGCCGTTGGTCGAAGACGTTGTTGCGCGCATGAAGCAGGAAGGGCTCGATATTCCCGTGGTGGTCGGCGGCATCATTCCGCCGGAAGACGCCGCCGAGCTTGAGAAATCCGGCGTCGCCGCGGTCTATACGCCGAAGGATTTCGAGCTCAACAAGATCATGTCCGACGTGGTGCACATCGTCGAACGCAAGCGCGGCACCGATAACGCCTAAGCATTTTCCCGCCGGTCGCGTCCGCGGTTACGCGAAATTTATGGGGATTGCGCAGTCCCTCTTCATGTGGCCGCAATCTTGCATGGGCAAATCCAGCTAACCGTGCAGGAGGGCTGTGCCCATGGACGAATTCGCCGTTTTCAGCGACCCACATGCGCTGCATGTGTTCTGCTGGATTGGTTTCGTACTCGTCACGTTGCAAATCGAGCTGGTCAACTTCGTCGCCAAACGCATGCCGCAGCCACTGCCGCCTTCGATCGTGCGCCGCGCACTATGATCTCAAGGTAACGACGCCAAGGCCTGTGCCAGCTTCGCCGGGCTCACCGGTTTGACGAAATAGAAGTTCATGCCGGCGGCACGCGCGGCAGCCTCGCTCACCGTCTCGCCGCGGCCGGAAATGCCGATCACCGGCACCTGCCCCGCCTTGCCCGGCAGCGCGCGGATGCGCCGGGTCGCCTCGACGCCGCCGAGCCCGGGCAGCATCACGTCCATCAGCACCGCGTCGTAGGAACCGCGCTCGGCCGCGCGCAAAGCCGCTTCGCCGGTTTCGACGAAGTCGGCGCGGTGACCGAGTTCGCTGAGGATCGTGTTCATCACCACACGGCCGTAAGGGTTGTCCTCGGCGCAGAGAATGTTGAGCGGGCGCACCGGCGCGGCGAAAGCGCGCGGCTCGGCCGCCGGCTGCGCGGAGACGATCTCGACAGGCACGACGAGGCGAAAGGTGGTGCCGCGGCCGCGTTTGCTGGTGACGGCGACAGTGCCGCCCATCGCCTCGGCAAGGCGCTTGACGAAGACGAGGCCGAGCCCCGCGCCGCCGTAGCGGCGGGCGATTTCGGTGCTCGCCTGTGCGAAGGGGCGGAACAGCTTCTTTATCTCGGCCGGCGACAGGCCAATGCCGGAATCCGCAACGGTAAAGTGCAGGTCGACGCGCGCGCCCTTTCCGGGCCGCACACCTGCGGTGAAGGCGACCGTGCCTTCGCCAGTGAATTTCACCGCATTGTCGGTGAGGTTTTCCAGCGCCGCGCGCAGGCGCAGCACATCGCCGGCGACCATCGCCGGCAACTCGCCGATCGCAACCTCGGCTTTGAGCCCGCGCGTCTCGGCGCGCGCGGCGAGCGACTGGCCGACCGCCTCGGCGAGCCGGCGCGGCGAGAACGGCTCACGCCGCGGCGTCAGCCCCGCGGCCTCGGCGCGCGCCGCATCGACGATGAGCGTGGTCAGCGCGGCGAGATGGTCGGCGCCGCTCTTGATCGCCTTTGCCCATTCGCGCTGTTGCGGCGCGAGATCGGAGGCGGCCAGCAGCTCGGCGAGCGCGAGCATGCCGGTCAACGGCGTGCGGATATCGTGGGCGATACCGGCAAGCACGAGCTCCACGGCGCTCTGCGGCCGCACGCGTGAAGCTCTGCGCACCGCGCGCCGCAGGCGTTTTTTGACCTTTCGCTTCGCCATCGCTCCCCCCGAACGGGCGACCATGCCAGAGTCAGCAAAGCCCGACCAGACGGCGGACGTCGCCGGGCGTTACGCCTTGCGTGCGCAGCTCGCGCAAACCGGTGGCGCGCGTCGATTTCGACAGCTTGCGGCCGTCGGCGTCGAGGACGAGGCGGTGATGGCGATAGCGCGGCGCCGGGAGGGCGAGCAGTTGCTGCAGCAGCCGGTGCACGCTCGTTGCGTGAAACAGGTCTTGGCCGCGCACCATCTCGGTGACGCCCTGCGCGGCATCGTCGATGACGACGGCAAGGTGATAGCTCGTCGGCGTGTCCCTGCGCGCCAGGATGACGTCGCCCCAGGCGGCGGGATCGGCGGCGATACTGCCCGTCTCGCCCGATGGCCCCTGCCCGGTTTCGAGCCATTCGAGGCGGCCGGCCTTTTTCATGGCCGCCGCCATATCGAGGCGCAGCGCGTAAGGCGCGCCACTGGCCAACCGCCGCTCCCGTTCCGAAGGCGGCATCGATTTCGCGTCGCCGGGATAAAGCGGCGCGCCGTCGGGATCGCGCGGCCAAGCGGATGCTGCCTCACGCGCGGCGACGAGCGCGGCGATTTCGGCACGGCTCTCGAAGCTCGGATAGATCAGGCCCAGAGCTTCGAGCTTACTAAGCGCCGTCCGATAATCGTCATAGTGCTCGGACTGCCGCCGCACGGGCTGCTCCCATTCAAGCCCGAGCCAAGCCAGGTCTTCGTAGATCGCCGCCTCGTATTCCGGCCGGCAGCGCGCCTCGTCGATATCTTCGATGCGCAAGAGCAGCCGTCCGCCGGCCGCCCGCGCCAAATCTGCATTGAGCAAGGCGGACAGCGCATGGCCCAGATGCAGATAGCCGTTGGGCGACGGCGCGAAGCGGAAAACGGATGGCATGGTCGTAAACCGTTCCAAACACTCCGCTCATTCCCGCGCAAGCGGGAATCCGGCGCTGGGTCCCCGCTTTCGCGGGGACGAGCGGTGTACTATGTGGACGCGCCCATGACCAACTTCCTGCACACCCAGGCCGATCTCGAGGCCGGCCTCGCGCTTCTGATCGCCGCCGATAGCCGGCTCAAGCCCGTCGCCGAAAAGGCCGGCGCCTTCAATCTGCGCCGGCGCGAAGCGGGCTTTGCCGGGCTGTGCGCTATCGTCTGCGGCCAGCAACTGTCGACTGCGAGCGCCGCGGCGATCCGCGACCGCCTGTTCAAGGCCTTCGACCCCTTTCACCACGACGCGGTGCGTAAAGCGCGCGTCGACAAGCTCAAGCGGCTCGGTCTCTCGGCGCCCAAGATCAAGTCGATCCGCGAGATCGGCAAGGCCGTGGCGCGCGGCGACATCGACCTCAACGCCCTCGGCAACATGGATGCCGACGAAGCGCACGCGGCGCTCACCGCCCTGCACGGCATCGGCCCGTGGAGCGCCGACATTTATCTGCTGTTCTGCCTCGGCCATTCCGATGCCTTCCCCGCCGGTGATCTTGCCGTGCAGGAATCGGCGCGCATCGCCTTCAATCTACGCAAGCGGCCGGATGCCAAGCGCCTCACCAAGATGGCCGAAGCCTGGCGGCCGTGGCGCGGCGTGGCAGCGCACCTGCTCTGGGCCTATTATCACGCCGTGAAGAAGCGCGACGTCGTGCCTGTCGCCAATGGGCCCGCCAAGAAAGCGGCAACCAAGAAGCGATCGAAGAAAAAATCTGCAAAAAGGAAACGCAATGGCTGAGCTCGATGGCCCGCGCATCGCGCCGCGCTCAGGCAGCGCCAAGCAGCTCGTCGTGTTCCTGCACGGTTACGGCGCCGACGGCAACGACTTGATCGAGATCGGCCGCGCCTGGCAGGCGCTGCTGCCCGATGCTGCTTTCGTTTCGCCGCACGCGCCCCGCCCCTGCGGGCAAGCACCGACAGGGCGCGAGTGGTTTCCGCTCACTTTCCGCGATCCCGGTGAACGCTGGACCGGCGTCAACATGGCGGCGCCGGCACTCAATAGCTTTCTCGACGTCGAGCTCGAGCGCCATAAGCTGCCGCCCACGGCGCTGGCGCTGGTCGGCTTTTCGCAAGGCACCATGATGTCGCTGCACGTGGGCTTGCGCCGTGCGGTCACCCCGATTGCGATCGTCGGCTATTCCGGCATGCTGGTGGTGCCCGAGAACGTCGATCCGAAGCAATTCGCCGGCGAGATCAAATCGCGGCCGCCGGTGCTCCTGGTGCACGGCGATCAGGACCCGCTGATCCCGGTGCAGGCCTTGCTGGATGCTGCGCAAGGGCTTGCCGCGCTCGAGGTGCCGGTCCAGTGGCACATCTCGCCTGGCGTCGGCCACGGCATCGATGCCGAGGGCCTGCGCCACGGCGGCGAGTTTCTCGCCAGGCAGTTTCGCCGCGCGTGAGCAGGGCTTGCGGGTAACTCGCGGCAGCACTTCACAATCTTGTCACGCTGCCCTATTACTAGGCGGCCAGCGGAAAGGCGGCACCGAGTCCAGGAGCATTGCTTGAACGTCCACGTATCGCCGAGCGGGTTTCCGGCCCTTGTTCTCAACGCGGACTTTCGGCCGCTGAGCTACTACCCGCTGTCGCTGTGGTCCTGGCAGGACGCGATCAAGGCGGTGTTCCTCGACCGGGTGAACATCGTCGCCAATTATGAGCGCGCGGTCCGCAGCCCCAGCCTGGAGATGAAACTGCCGAGCGTGGTGTCGCTGAAAACCTACGTGAAGCCGTCGACACATCCGGCCTTCACCCGCTTCAACGTGTTTTTGCGCGACCGCTTCTCCTGCCAGTATTGCGGCGAGCGCGACGATCTCACCTTCGACCATTTGCTGCCGCGCTCGCGCGGCGGGCACACGACCTGGGACAACGTGGTCGCCGCCTGCTCGCCCTGCAATCTGCGCAAGGGCAACCTGACGCCCTCCGAGGCCAAGATGTGGCCCTCGCAGATGCCGTTCCAGCCTTCGGTGCATCACCTGCACAAGAACGGCCGATTATTCCCGCCGAACTATCTGCACGAAAGCTGGCTCGACTACCTCTACTGGGACACCGAGCTCGAGCCCTGATCCGCCGCGCCTACGCAAGCGGCTGAGTTCACTGCATATTCCCAAAAATTGACGCTGGTCAAAGGGCTCGCGGCGATATGCGCTTAATCTGTTTTTAGAAGGGCAGATTGGAGTGCACGTATGAATAAGCCGATCGGGTTTGGCGGAGTAAAGATTGAATCGACGACGCCACTGGTGCTCGTGCCAAATGCGTCGCAGGCGGTGCCGGCCGGGCCCCGCTCACGCAAGGCATGGTGGATCGGTGCGGCAGCGTTCGCCGTCACCGTTGCTGTCGGCTTTTTATGGTGGGTCAACAGCGGCAATGGCAACGTCCAATACACGACTGCCGCGGTCACGCGTGGGCCGGTAACACGTACCGTGGTCGCCACCGGCACGGTCAATCCGGTGCTGACCATCATCGTCGGCACCTACGTGTCCGGGGTGATCCAGAATCTGCAATGCGATTACAATACTCAAGTAAAGACAGGCCAGATTTGCGCCCAGATCGATCCGCGGCCTTATCAGACCGTGGTCGACCAGAACAAGGCGAACCTCGCCGTCGCAAAAGCGCAACTCGAAAAGGACAAAGCCGCGCTTGCCTACGCGAAAGTTACGCTCGATCGTAACGCTCAACTTGTGCAGACGAGCGCAGTCTCAAAGGACGCTTACGACAACGCAAAGAGCGCTTACGATCAGGCCCAGGCGCAGATCGTGTTCGACGAAGCTGGTATTCAGCAACGCCAAGCCGAGCTTGCGTCGGCACAAGTCAACCTTGATTATACCAATATTATTTCTCCCGTGGACGGCACGGTGGTGTCACGCAACGTGACGCAGGGGCAGACTGTCGCGGCCAGTTTCCAAACGCCAACGTTGTTTCTCATCGCCACCGACCTCACCAAGATGCAGGTCGACACTAACGTCAGCGAAAGCGACATCGGCGGAATTAAGGACAACGAGACGGCATCATTCACCGTGGATGCGTTCCCGAATCGGAGCTTTACCGGGACGGTCACCCAAGTTCGGCAATCGCCGCAAACCGTGCAAAATGTGGTGACCTACGACGTTGTGGTCAGCGTCGACAATGCCGATCTGGCATTGAAGCCCGGAATGACGGCGGCGACGCGCATCGTCACCGACCAACGTAACGATGTCATCCGCGTGCCAAGCCAAGCATTGCGCTTTTCGCCGTCTGGACCAGCCCCAACCGGCAAAGGCCAAGCACGAGTGTGGGTTCTGCGTGACGGCAAGCCGACTGCGATTCCGGTAACCGCCGGGCTTGATGACGACACCTTCGTTGAAATCGTTTCAGGCGATCTTAACCCTGACGACAAGGTCATCGTGGCCGAGCAGCGCAACGCCGGAAAGGCCGCAACGCCGACGCCGCGCCTTTGAGCGCGGCCGGAGTTTTGCACATGGCCGAACCGATCATTCGCCTCGAACACGTCTCTCGCATCTACCACACCGGCGACGTCGAGGTGCACGCACTGCGCGACGTCAACATCTCGATCAATGCCGGCGAATTCGTCGCCATTGTCGGCGCTTCCGGCTCAGGCAAGTCAACGCTGATGGCGATGCTCGGCTGCCTCGACCGGCCGACCAGCGGCAACTATTTCTTCGAGGGCGTCAACGTGGCGCAATTGAGCGAGCCGGAGCGCGCGCGGCTGCGCAGCGAACGGCTCGGCTTCGTGTTCCAGAGCTTCAATTTGCTCGCCCGCACCAGCGCCTTGGAGAACGTCGCATTACCGCTGTTCTATGCGGCGTCCGGTCCCGCCGGCGTGGCATCGCGTCTTGAACGCGCCCGTAGCTCACTCAAGCTGCTTGGTCTTTCCGATCGCGAGCGTAACACGCCCGGCCAGCTCTCAGGCGGACAGCAGCAGCGCGTCGCGATTGCCCGGGCGTTGATCAACAATCCGACGTTGCTGCTTGCCGACGAGCCGACCGGCAATCTCGACACCCGCATGTCGCACGACATTATGCAGACGCTAACCAAGCTTAACCGCGAGCAGGCCGTCACCGTCATTGTAGTCACGCACGAGGCCGACATCGCCGCTTACGCCGACCGCACGCTAACCATGCGCGACGGCGAGATCGTCGCCGACGAGCGCAAGCCCGCCGCGGCAGCGATCGAGCCGCCGCAAAAGGCCGCGCGGCGGCCGCTTGGCGCAACGCTGCGCACCCATGCCTTCTGGGCCTTCGCCATGATGATCATGGCTGCCGCCGTGCAGGCGATCCGCCGCAACATGATGCGGTCGGCGCTCACAATGCTCGGCGTATTCATCGGAGTCGCCGCGCTGATCGCCATGGTCGCCGTCGGCCAGGGCGCCAACGACGCCGTGCGCAAGCAGATTGAAAGTCTCGGTACTAATCTGGTCGTCGTGCTGCCCGGCGCGACAACATCGGGAGGCATGCGCGGGGGATTTGGCAGCGCCTCGACGCTCACAACTACCGACGCGCAAGCAATCCGGCGCGAGAGCCAGGCGACCGGTTCCGTCAGCTATCTCATCCGCCAGTCCGGGCAGGCACAATACGGCAATCAGAACTGGACCACAGGCATCCAGGGTGTCAGCCCCAACTACCCGCCGATGACCAATTGGAAAATCGATGCCGGACGAGGAATTTCACCAGACGACGAGGCGGCAGCCGCACTGGTCGTCGTCATGGGGCAGACGGTGGTACGGCAATTATTCGGCGATTTTGAAAGCCCGATCGGCGCGCTGATCCAGGTGAAGGGCGTTCCGTTGCGTGTGATCGGCGTGCTCGCTTCCAAGGGGCAAACCCCCTTCGGCACCGACCAGGACGATCTGGTGATGATCCCGTTCACCACCGCCGAGCGCAAGGTGCTCGGCGTAGCCGCACCAAGCCAGCAGCAGCTTCCGCTCAACTGGATCTATCCGAGCCCGCCGAATCCCTATGGCCTGCAGGCGCACCTTACCGGCTACGTCAACGCGATTTTTGTGCAGGCGGCCGACCAGGAAACGGTCAAGCCGGCGATTGCCCAGATCACGCAAATCCTCGAGCGCCGCCACCGCATCAAACCCGGCGACGCCGATGATTTTTCCGTGCGCAATCTCAGCCAGATCGCGGAAACTGCCGAAAGCTCGAGCCGCATCATGGCGATCCTGCTCGCGGCGGTGGCGTCGATCTCGCTCCTGGTCGGCGGCATTGGCATCATGAACATCCTGTTGGTCTCCGTGACCGAGCGCACGCGCGAGATCGGCCTACGCATGGCGATCGGAGCGCGGCGCATTCATGTGCTGCTGCAATTCCTCGCCGAGGCGATATTCCTGAGCGCGACGGGCGGCGTCGCCGGCATCCTGGCGGGGGCCGGCTTCTCGCTGGCGATCTCTTTGATCTTCGGCTGGTCGGCGCCGGTATCGGCCGCCGCCGTTGCCGGCGGCTTCGTGTTTTCCGCCGCGGTCGGCATCTTCTTTGGCTATTACCCGGCGCGAAAAGCCGCCAATCTCGATCCGATCGAGGCCTTACGCTATGAATAGCTCGCAAATCGGCCCCTTTTGGGCGGCATCGTGGCCATGAAACAAAACTGTGACCATCGGCGTTTTGGTCATTACGGATTAAGGGGTTCGATATAGATTTGGAACTTGGGGCGCTCTGGGTGTTCGCCACATCGATCCCCCGACCCGCGCCCCCGCCGGCCCCGGTCTGCGTTATTAGTGGCCAGACCGGGGCCGGTCCTCTCCATTTTTCGGATCATCGCAGCGTTCAGCCCGCGCCGCCTGGTAGCATGCGCTGCAGCACGCCGTCGCGGCGAATGAAATAGTGATAGAGCGCGGCGGCGACGTGCAGGCCGACCAAGCTCAGCAGCCCGTAATAGGCGAGCAGCATGTGGACGTCGCCGGTCCAGCCCCAGCCGGGCGCCCGCGTCGGCATGAGCTTGGGCAATTCGATGCCGAACATGATGACCGGAAATCCGCGGTAGGACGCATTCATCCAACCGAGGATGGGAATGACGAACAGCAGCACATAGAGCAGCCAGTGGATCGCGCGCGCGGTGGCGACTTGCCACGGCGGCACGCCGTCGAGCGGTTTCGGCTCACGGTGGGTGGCGCGCCAGAAAAGCCGCACGACCGCGAGCGCGAGGATCAGCACACCGAAGGAGAAGTGCAGATTGATCAACGTATCCGGTCTGGTATCGCGGCGGATCTCCGGCATGCTCAAGGCGACCGTGAACTGGACGATGAGCAGCGCCAGGATCAGCCAGTGCAGCGTTTTCGCGGTGCCGGTGTAACTGCTTTGCGTCATGATGATCGGTCGCCCTTGCGTGGGAACAAATCGCGCCTATTTCGGTTCCAGCGATGATGTCGAGCCTTGAAGGTTCCGTCATCGGCAAAGCGAATTCGCTTTGCGTGAGCGGCCACGAGACGTCAGGCGACGCCGGATGAACGCGCGCCCTTCGTTCGTGGTCGTTGCCATTTCATGAGCTCACCTTCAGCCTTTCCTTGTCGTAGCCGGCGATGCGCTTGTAGCTTTCCGACAGCGCGGCGAGCTCCTCGCGGCTGATGACGTCGTCGATCGACTTGAACGGCTTGTCACCGGTGCGCCGATAGACTTCTTGCAGGATGGCGTCGGGCGGCGCCTTGCGGTTGGCGAGGACGACCTTGCTGGTTTCCGGCAGCCGCTTGGCTTCGTAGACCTTGAGCGCCGCAACCGGATCGGGATTGGCCGCGAGCGCGTCGGCGAGCGCGCGGCAATCCAGGATCGCCTGCGCTGCGCCGTTGGCGCCGCGCGGATACATCGGATGCGCGGCGTCGCCGAGCAATGTCAGCCGGCCGAAACTCCAGCCCGGCAGCGGATCCTGGTCGACCATCGGATATTCGAGGATGGCGTCGGCGCTGGCGATGAATTTCGGCACGTCGAGCCAGTCGAAATGCCAATCCGCCATCGCCGGCAGAAAGTCGTCGAGCTTGCCGGGCTGGTTCCAGTCGTTGGCGAGATGCGCCGGCGTCTCGATGTCGCAGACCCAGTTGATGAGCTGGCGCCCTTGCGCGTCGATATCGTTGCGGATCGGATAGATCAAAAGTTTGGCCGGATGGTGCCAGCCGATGCGGATCATGCTGGCGCCTGAGAGCATGGGCCGCCAGCGCGTGACGCCGCGCCACATGTTGACCCCGGAATATTTCGGCGGGCCTTCGTCCGGATAGAGCCGCTTGCGCAGACCTGAGTGAATGCCCTCGCAGGAGACCGCGACGGAGGCGCGTTGCGGCGGCAACGGATTGCCGCTCAAGTCGTCGAAATAAGCAACGGCCTCGTCGCCATCGTGGTCGACGCGCGTGCATTTGTGGCCGAGCATCACTTTGTCTCGGCCGGCGCGGGCGATGAAGGCCTCGAGCAGCACCATCTGCAGATCGCCGCGGTGGATGGAGAATTGCGGCACGTCGTAGCCGGCAAAGCGGCCCGCCGGCTCGCTGTAGATGAACTGACCGAAGCGGTTATAGAAGCAATACTCGCGCGTGGTGACGGCGACTTTGGCGAGCGCCTCTTCGAGCCCGAGCGCGCACAGTTCGCGCGAGGCATGCGGCAGGATATTGATGCCGACGCCCACGGCCTTGAGCTCCGGCGCCGCTTCGTAGATGCGGCAGGCGATGCCGAGGCGATGCAGCATCAATCCGAGGGTGAGGCCGCCGATGCCGGCGCCGACGATTAGAACGTCCATGGCCGGCAATCTACCTTGATCACGGGGCCCGAGCGAGCGCGGCCTTGACGCCCCACGCCGCAACGGCAGCAAGCGTCAGCGAGATGGCGACGTCATAACCGGCAAGCGAGATGCCGAGGAAGCGCCAGGCGGCTTCGTCGCAGCGCGGGATGTGAATCTGCTGCAGGGTCTTGAGCATGTTGCTGGCGGAGCCGAAGCTGCCCGATTGACCGGAGCATTCCGTCGGCCCGGGCCACAGCTTCCATTCGATGCCGGCATGGAAGGCGGACAACCCGCTATTCCAGAGCATCGCCAGCGCAATTACGGCAAAGCCTGCGACCAGCACCTTGCGCGAAGCCCCGTGCTCGGCGCCGAGCCAGAGCAGCGCGGCCAGCGGCACGCTCACGTAAAAGGCGTCGCGTTGCTCGAGGCACAGCGGACACGGCTGGTAGCCGAGCACATATTGGAAGTAGTAGACGGTGGCGATAATCAGCATGCCGACGATCGCGACAATAGCCGCGGCGGCCACTTCCGGCCGGGAACGATATGCACTCGACAGGGCTGCGGTCATTAAAGATCTTTCGAAACGGGCCTCGGCATAGCGCCGTTCACCGGGCGCTGTCGACCCCAACGGAAGATTACGGAGAAACGTTGACGCTCACGGGCGCGCCACTATGATCCACGCCGGTTAGCGCATAAATCGCGTGCGCGAAGCCCCAGGTTTGCCCCTGTGGCGGAATTGGTAGACGCGCCTGACTCAAAATCAGGTGGTGGAAACATCGTGCTGGTTCGAGTCCGGCCAGGGGCACCACTTCGTCGTTTGCAGTTGTTCGCGCTCATTCGCCCTGAGCCGGTATAGCCAATAAAATCAATTTTTCTGGCTCACGATAAAGCGAACTATAGAATAACAGCTCCATACCCAATCCGTCCCAAGGGAATACGACACCCCCGCAAGACCTTAGCTCGGTTGACGCGATCGGTCCGGAGCTTCCTAACCAATTTCCACGTTTTACAAAGAATTACGTCAAGATGCTGAGCGAGGGCAGAGTTCTGCACGCCGTACCACCTTCCGTACCTCCGCACGCGTCCTAACGTCGTCGGATTTTAGAAGAGGTAATCGACCTCGTGGAAGCTCGGCGACGAAACACGCCGAGCTATATGGACGCGCCAAATAACCAGCCGGTCCATGCGGTCAATCCCATGGCTAAGGCCCCCCAGGCGAACACGCGTGCCGCTCCCGCAATCATATTGGCACCTCCTACTCGCGAAGCGGTCGCGCCGAGAACGATAAGGGACATCAGGGACGCTCCGGCAACAGATGCGAGCAGTGTTCTTTCGGGGACTGTCGCCGCAATGGTTAGCGGCAAGGCTGCACCAGCAGTGAAACTGACGCCCGACGATAGCGCGGCGAGCAAGGGACGGGCCCTGAGCGTTTCGGTGATGCCGAGCTCATCTCGAGCGTGAGCAGCCAGCGCATCATGTGCCATTAATCTGCGTGCAACTTGCTCTGCAAGCTCAGAATTAAGTCCTCTTTTTACATAAATACCGGCCAACTCGGCTCTCTCGGCCTCAGGGTTCACTTCGAGCGCGCTTCGTTCCAGCGTAAGATCAGCATCTTCGAGATCGGCCTGAGATTTCACAGAAACGTACTCTCCTGTGGCCATGGCCATGGCCCCCGCTACGAGTCCGGCGACCCCAGCGAGCAGCACCGCTATGCGCGCGGAATGCGCAGACGCAACACCAATGACTAAACTTGCAGTTGAGATGATGCCATCATTGGCACCCAAAACGGCTGCCCTGAGCCACGTCGCTCGATGCATATGGTGAAATTTGAGAGCAGGCATTTTCGATTCTTTCTCGTTACGAAGAGCTACCGATGTGAGCCTCCTCGATTCAAAATCTGGTGGTCTCCGCTGAATTTTAGTATCATCGCTCGAAAGCGAAAATGACATCATTGATACTGATCAACATGACGTTTGTTGGCTGGCCATACGAGCCGACCAAAATTCTTTGCATTATCGCGAATTGACGCACTGAGCCGGAAGCGACCATCTTCGCCTCGCGCGGAAATTATGGTTTGTTCGCGCGAGGCTCGAGCCGTTAGCTTTTTCCCGCTGGCAAGCCTAGCGCCGAACAACAAACATCATTGACCTAGATCAACGCCCATAAAAAGCGACGCGTTAGCTTTCTCCAAAATTTTCGGAGGTAAGCCATGCTCGCACCTAGTCCGTCTAAATCTCTTCCCTTCATTGGCTCACTGCTGGCGGCTTTTTGCGACCGGATGCGCAGCCGCAAATTTAGGCTGTCGCTCGACGAATGCGATAGTTATGAGGTCGAGCGCATGGCCCATGAATTTGGATTAAGCCCCCGTGAACTGTCTCTCATGTCGAAGTTCGGACCAGGAGCTGCCGATCTTTTGCCGCGGCGAATGGCCGCCATGGGTCTAGATCCCGCGGTCGTCGACCAATGCGAACCCGCCACAATGCGCGATCTGCAGCGGCTATGCTCGGCCTGTAAAAGCAAGAAGATTTGCCAGCGCGACCTTCGAGGCGATCACAATTCGGGTTGGGTCAGATATTGTCCGAATGCGGGCACGCTTTTCGCCTTGCAGCAAAGCACTGTTCGCTAAAGCGAGCCGCCACAATAACTAGAATTTGCGCCGCCCCTCGCCGATCGGCCTGCAAACTTTCTTTGCTCTTGCAAAGTTAATCGTCAGCTGTCCGCAAATCTTACGAAGCATTCAAGCGCTTGGAGTGATCTGGAGTTTTCACGGATTCAAAATGCACAGCGTCGTTGACGCATATCAATGTAGTGATCGTGCAACATTGAAATTCTAAGGTTACATTCGGAGCTAGAAAAACCGTGGTTATACCAATTTTCGCAGCACTGCTGACGTTCGCCGGCGCCGGTGCCTTTGTCTTGTCGAGCCTATTTTACAATTTTTTCTTCAGCGACTTTTTTTTCAACCTTGGCGTCGTTTGCTTCATTGGCGGCCCGCTCATTTTTTTTGCTTATGTGGTCATTGGCTTGTGTCTTGAATTCTATATTGTCAACGACGTTCCGCCATACAATGTCATTACTACAATGCCGGCCCGTTATCCGTCGGAAGTGCTCTATAATCTCGAATTGTCAAGCTTACCCGAGGGTCTGCGTCGGGAACGCAAAGGTCCGCTCAACCGTAGAACCGGTCGCAGAAAGAACGTATAGCTTGCTTGAGAAATCGGACAGGATCTTTTTTTTAGTCGGTTTCAATACTTGCAACGGCCGCGTTGATCAACATGTCAGCGTTGTTTAAGTCGTTGATTGAACGATCGCTGCAACGCTGACAATAATATTCGTAATAGCGTGCTTGCGCGATTTCCCATGACCTGATCGCAATGCCCAAAGAGGAAGGCCACCGTAGACAGACATTGCGCTAGAAGCGGTGCATTGCCGCTCAAGTGATTTTACGAATTCATGTCAAAGCGATAAGCTGGCTAACAAATGTCAACATTTTCGAACAGGGGTCAACGCATGCTCGCTCCTATAATTGCGATTGTCCTTGCCGCCCTCGCCGCACTCTGTCTCGGCGCTTCCACTTTGCTCGGCGTCACAGCGCTCGCCGACTGGACAATCGATGCTGCGCAGGTTTTCCTCGTTCTGGCAGTCGTCGTGTTCTATGCCTATTTTCTCGTTGCCTGCGTGAACGAATTTCGCAAGGCCTGAGGCCTTCTTCACACCGCGACGGAATGCCGCGCGGCGGCGCGGCGCAAATAGACGTCGAACGCCGCCGCGGCTAGTCGCACGAGCGGGCGCCCTGCTGATGTCATGCACACGATCCGCTGTGAATGCGTGAGGATGCCCTGTCTGGCCAGCGCGTCGAGTTCCGCGGCGGCACTATCAAGTGCGGTTTCATCACTACCCAGTCTATTGCTCACCGTGGCATAATCGACCGTAAAGTCGCACATTAGTCGCTCGATTACCGCCGCGCGCAATTGATCGTCGGCAGTAAGGCTAATGCCGCGCACGATGGCAAGTTGCCCCGCGTCGACCGCGCGCTGCCAGCCGGCGACGTCGGAAGCGTTCTGAAGGTAACCCTGCGGCAGCTTGCCAATCGATGAGGCGCCAATCGGCAGCAGGGCATCGGCCTTGTCGATCGAATAACCCTGGAAATTCCGACGCAGCGTGCCGTTTGCCGCCACGATCGCCAAGGGATCGTCGGGCCGCGCGAAGTGATCGAGACCAATGGCGGTATAACCGCTCGCTTCGATGATGCTGCGAGCGACCTCAGCTTGCGCAAGTCGTGCCGCTGCGCCGGGCAACGCCGCCTTATCTATAAGCCGTTGATGCGTCTTCATCCACGGCACATGCGCATAGCCGAAAACGGTCAGCCGCGCGGGCGACAGTGATATAGCAAATTCGCAAGTGCGGCGAACGTCATCGACGGTTTGCCGCGGGAGGCCGTACATCAGATCCAGATTAATCGCGGCGATACCGACTTCGAGCAACAGCTGAGCCGCGCGTTTGACCACCGTTTTCGGCTGCATGCGGCCAATCGCTTCCTGCACATGAGCATTGACATCCTGCACGCCCAGGCTGGCGCGGCTGATGCCCATTGAGGCCAGCGCCTCGACCAGTTCGCGATCAACGTTGCGCGGATCGAGTTCGATGGCATGCTCGTCTAGATCCTCGAGATCGAAACAGTCGCGCAGGCGCTTGGCGATGCGACATAAGTTGGCGGGTCCGAGCAAGCTGGGCGTCCCCCCGCCCCAATGCAGATGCCCGACCTTGTGTGCCGGCGTTGCCTCAGCCCACAGCTCGACCTCGCGCGCGAGCGTGGCCGCATATTGATCGAGCGGTTCGCGTTGGCGCACAGCCTTGGTGTGGCAGCCACAATAGCTGCAAATCGCCGAGCAAAATGGCACATGCAGATAGAGCGACAGACTTGACGTGGCCGACAGCTGGGCCAGCCAATTGCGCGCCACGGCTGCGTTCACCGTCTGGTTGAAATGCGGTGCCGTCGGATAGCTCGTGTAGCGAGGCACGGCACGTTCCGCGAGCAAAAGTTCGGCAAATTGCATTTTCATCTTCAATCGTTCGCCCAAGTCCACTTCCAGAATGAAGCATGTAATCAGCCGCTCGTTTGACGCGGATCAAACGGCGGATTGTGCGGCGCACTCGGCTGGAAATTAAGCCGTGCCTGTCGCTATTTTTTTTCGCTATGTTCCCTACGTTACAGAGTTTGATCAAGATCAATAACCTTTGCTGCAAAGCAACGTAGCCATTCCTCAAAAGGAAGGCTGCATGGATCGTTTCGACTTCGCTGCGATTCGCGCATTGCCGCTATTGCGCCGCGCGGCGGCCGCAACCATTGACCAGTTGCTTCAGAGCGCTGATTTTCGGGGGTTTCAGAAGCAACAGACGATCGTCAACGAAGGCGATAAGCTCGAGTTCCTGTATATTCTAACCGAGGGCGCGGTCGAGTTCTTCGCCAATCATAACGAGCAGGAAACGACGATCGATCTCCTCAAGGCCTGCGCGCCGCTCGCCTTGGTGGCCGTCGTAACAGACGCGATGATCCCCTATTCCGCGCGCGCGATTGCACCTTCAACAATGCTTCTGTTCCCGGCTCAAGCGATCCGCGCGGCATGCGCGCGTGATGGCAATTTCGCGCAAGCCGTGCTCGACGAAATTGCATATCGCTACCACCGCTCGATCCGCGCGCTTAAGAATATCAAGCTGCGCACAAGCGCGGAACGGCTTGCCAATTGGATCCTACAGGCGGTCAACGTCCGGGGAGATGGGCAGGGATTCGCGCTGGAATATGACAAACGAACGATTGCGTCCCATCTCGGAATGACGCCGGAGAATTTCTCGCGGAATTTGGCTATGCTGACCAAATATGGGGTACGCAATTCCGGGCGGGACATTTTTATCGACGATCCTATCGCCCTGTCGCAATTCGCAAAGCCTAGTGCCTTGCTCGACAGTTAGGTGGCACAATTGATTTAAATCAATGCGGCTTGTTTTGCCTCTGTAAGCCTCGATCAGAGGCAAAACATGAGCGAACGGCGCGACACCCATCCAGAGTATGAGAGTTTAAACGCCGTGTTTGGTGCTATTGCGCAATGGATGACGCGATATCGCTATGCGCGCGGTCTGCGCAATGAGATGATGGAGTGTGGGCCCGACGACGTCGCCCGCATCGCACGCGAGCTAGGCATTGGCCAGTCAGAGCTGGCGAGTCTTGCGGGCAAGGGTCAAAACGCTGCCGAACTGCTGCAGAAACTGCTGGTAGCACTCGGTGTCGATGCCAAAGGCTTGGCTCATGACGATCCCCTCGTTATGCGTGATCTACAGCGGCTTTGCATCACTTGCGGCGCCAAGCGGCAATGCGCCCACGATCTTGAGGTGGGTGTCATGGCAGAGAATTTCAGAGATTATTGTCCGAATGCATACACGCTGCAGGCCCTGCTGAAAGGCAAGCAAGCAAAAAGCTAGAACTCAGACCCCGAAGACGCGAGGCGGCGTCTCACCGTTTATTACTTCTTTTCTTTGTCTTCGTCCTCATCCGGAAATTTTGGAAGGTGGTGCGCGATGCCTTTGTGGCAGTCGATGCAGGTGAGCCCGGCTTTCAGCCCAGGCGCCATCACCTTCTGCGCCGCTTCGGACTGCTTATGGATGTCCATGGCGTCTTCGGTGTGGCAATTGCGGCATTCCCGCGAATTGGTCGCTTTCATCGTCGCCCAGACGTGCTGAGCAAGCTCCAACCTGTGCGCCTCGAACTTCTCCGGCGTATCGATCGTGCCAAGGACCTTGTGCAGCAGCTCGTTGCTCGCCTGGATTTTCCGCCTGATCTTGTAGATCCACTCGTGCGGCACGTGACAATCCGAGCAGATGGCGCGCACGCCAAACTGGTTCTTGTAATGAATGGTCTGCTTGTATTCCTGATAGACGGTGTCCCGCATCTCATGGCAGCTTGTGCAGAACCCGATCGTATTGGTCGATTCCATCGCCCAATTGAAGCCGCCCCAGAAAATCACGCCACCGATAAAGCCGGCGATGAGCAGCGTCGCCAGTCCGAAATAGGCGCTCGGACGCCAGAGGAATTGCCAGAGCCTAACGATGAAACTCGGTCGCGGAGATGGTCTGTGGGGGTCGCTCATGGGTAGTCCTGTCGCAAGATCGGATCAAGGTCAGGTCGACAAAGCAAGGTTGTCGGCTCGTCGCCCCGGAGCCGCGAAGCGCTACCATGTGAAAGCAAGCGAGGCCATCAGTATGTGTACATTGTAGTTCGGGTTGTCGTAGGCCATGAAGATCGCATTTGTGCCCGACGCGAAGGTTGGGTTGTAGACTGCCACCGTGTCATTTTGCCAATTGCTGACCGCGCTGCGCTCCCAGGCATAGTGAAGTTTCGCCTTGACGTCGCCTTTCCAACCCATTTGCGCGACTTCAGTCTTGTCGAAGGTGTAGACCGCAATCGCATCCAGGCGCTGGAACCAGGTCGTGTCATCGGGGAATTGCCCGCCTGTCGGCGCCGTACCGTTGGTGAGATCCAAATGATAACGATCCACGCCGCGCGACAGCGAATAACGCGCGCTCAGGTCGAGCTTGTCCGGAATTGCAGCATATCGCACCATCGCGGTGAACGTATCGACGGTGGTGAGATCATTTGTGTTGGCGCCAAAAACGCCGCCGACCCCCAATACTGCCGAGTTGGAGTTGCTGCTCACGCCAAACAAATACTGCGAGTAGTACTCTCGCATGTAGCCGACCATGACGGAGGCGTCACGGTTGATCGTATAGGTCGCGTCGAGGCCGGCACTCCACACGCGACTGTCATCCAAGCCCATATTAAGAGCGGGGTTGATGCCGTAATAATCGTCCTGATACTTGAATGTCGGGGTGAGAATAAGACCGTTAACGACGACGACATCAACCGCGAAGTTCGCCTTCCACTCGCGACGATGGTCGATCATGAATTGCAGATAGCCGGGATTGTAAAAGAAGTTGTTGCCGGCCGGCGTCGTGCCTGGGAATTGGATGAAACCAACATTCTGAAAATAATTGTAGTTGCTCGCGGTTCGCTCGGAATAAGAAGCGCTTGAACGAGTACCGAACCAAGTCGCCGGTTTCCAATCGGCAAAAACCTTGCCCATATTCTGGCTGGTGCTCGTGGCGTCGACCTGCGTGTAATTATATTGTTCAAAGCCGTAAGCGGCGCCCAGATTCCATTCGCGTGACGGCCGCCAAGTCAATTCCGCGTTGGCATTCTGCTTGGTGTACTGCATCGACAGACTCTGGACCTGCTTTTCGGTGGCGGCCGCCCCATCTAAGCTGATCCATGCAGTCGTGCAGTTCGTCGTCTTGACGCCGGTGCAAGGAAAAAAGAGCTGCGGCGTATCGTTATCGAAGTTGTAGTAACGGTAGCTGAGTTTCGACGTGAGCTCCGGCGCAATTTTTGTGGTCAATATGTTATTGCTCAATAACGTATTGATGGCGCCGTTAAGACTCGAAGCCGGAAGCGGAAAGCCCGGATTCTGAGTCGACATCGGAATGAAGGCGTCGTTCTGCCGCATCATCGTATAGCTGAGCGTGCCGGCATAATGGCTGTTCGACGGCAAGTCGGCGCCCAAGGTGCCACTGAATCCATTGGCGTTGTTGCTCGGCCAGGTGGACAGACGATCTACAGCCGCGCCGAGAGTCAGTGGGTTTTGCACGGTATAGGAGGTGAAATCGTCGCTATATTGCGAACCGTTATAGGCGACCTTGAAGGTATATTTCTGGCTCCACGGGGACGTGCCGGCATATTCGCCGTTGACGCCGTAGTTTTGCGTGGTGTCATCGACCGGCCTCGGAACTGAAACACTACTAGGGCCGCCACCTCCGAAGCCGGTTGTAATAAGGCCGTCTACCTGCGTGCCAAAACGATGCATGTGGGAGTAGTTTGCTTTGAGGTCCCAGGCGTCGTCCGGGGTCCAGCGGTAATCGAAGGATGCTGTGTCGCGCCTAATTCCGATATCGGTTTGATAAAGGAACGGATTGATGCTCCCCGGAATTGCGGCGCCCGCGGCCTTCACAAAGCCTGGAGGCAACGTCAGACTCGTTGTTCCAACGCCTTGAAAGAAGGTTTGCGCACTGGTGCTGTAGAGATGAGGCGTCTGGTCCCAGCCAAAGTTGAAGTAGTGCTCACCGGCTTTCGACGCATCGAGATAATACTGCTGGTCATCGTAGCCTATATTCTTGCCGCCGAGGTCGATTTGATAGACGCCGTCCTTGCTACCGGCGCTTAGATCGGCATTGCCAAACGCTCCGGGTCTGATGTCACTGTATTCATAATATTTGGCCAGGCTGTCTCGGCCGCGATAGACGGAGCCGTTGCGCGGCGGATTGTTGAGGAAGAACCGGCCGCCGGCTTCAATCGTGCCGTGGAACCACCAATTTGATTCGGCCATGTAGGGTATCGGGTCAGCAGCCGCGAACGCATCACTCGAATCCAGTTTGGGCTTCGCGGTCGCATCCTGAGCTAGCGCGGCGGTCAATCCCGAGGTGTTAGCCAACGCGACGCCAACTATGCATGCCCTGATCAATCCAAATCGCCGTTTCATTGCCCATCCCCAACCGAAATTCAAGAACGCCTAACTCATCGAAGTGGTGTTGCCTCCTCAGCGTTGGAACGCGGCGCCCGCAGGACTGTTGCTGCCATGAATCGCCGTATGGCAGTTCTGGCAAGAGCGACCCATTGTGAACACAGCATTAATCCCTGTCGTCGCGGCATGGCCGAAGTTGTGGCACTCGAAGCACAGCCGCGGGCGCGCCAGCTTCAGCGAGTACTCATTCACGGTGCCGTGCGGGTCGTGACAGTTGTCGCAATTCTCGCGCACCGGCTCGTGCTCGAACAGGAACGGTCCGCGCTTCTCGGCGTGGCAGGTGTAGCAAGTGTCGTTGATCGAATCTTTCCGCAACAGCGCTTCGGTGAAGCTGCCGTGCGGGTTATGGCAATCGGAGCAGACGATCTTGCCCTCGCGCAAAGGCATGTGCGACGAGCGGAACATCTGCGCACGCCGGTCCTTGTGACACTGGAAACAAGTGTCCGGCTCCCACGCGGTCTTGAGCTGGTTCTTACGCGACACTGCCTTCATGATGGTGTGACAGTTGGTGCAATAGAGGCCGCGTTCTTCGTGCGTGCTGCCGTGCCAGTTGGTGCGATCGCCACGCTCATGGCAGGCGAGACAGACGCCGTTGCTCTCTTCGGCAGTGTGGTTCGGATCGTCAGGACGGAACGAGATAATGCCGCCGGCGCCGCGCCCGCCGCCGGCCTTTACGTGCGCCGATCCAGGGCCGTGGCAGTTCTCACATTCGAACTTGCCTTTTTGCGTTTGCCCGATGCGCCCCATCAGCGTGTGGCTGAAAGTCTCGGCCTGGCTCGTATGACAGCCGAGGCAAACTTTGGTACCGACGTAGCTCGCTTCCACAGCCGGCGCTTGGGGCTTGGTCGTGACGGGCTTTACGGGATTTGGTTTTTCGGCCGGTGCGGTGCGGTTTTGCTTTTCGAAAAACTCGCGCAACGCATCGACGGCGTTGTCGGCCTCAGCCACTTGAATTTCACCACCGCTTGAACCCAGATCGCGCACAAAAGCGCGCAATGCAGCGGACGCCTCGTCTTCGGGCACGGGGCCCGCGCGGATACGATCGTGGTTGGTTACGAACGCAGCGTCCTGTGGCCCCGTTGTCGAAATCAGTCGAACATAATCGCGCAGTGCGGCGATCGATTGGTCGGCGCCAGCTGTTTCCGCTGACCGCGCGGGCAGGCCGTGGATAATGATGCAGCCAAGGACGACAGCCGTCACCAACGTGGCGCTGCGTCGCCAAGCTTTCCCAAATCGCTGTACTAAAAGCTGCCCGTTCGAAAACCGAACGCCCCGGCAGGCACTCACCGTACGACGCATCCCCCAAAGCCCCTGACACAAGTCAGAATATAGAGTTTGTTCGAAGAATCCCATCGATCAAAGCGGGAATAGTTCAATCATCCTCTATTCTTTTTGGTGCGACATTTTTGCCCGCTCATTGACCTTTATCAAACTTGATTTTTGTCAAGCGCACACAATTTGCTTGGTGGCTAAGCGAGCGAGTCTCGATTCGATCACTCACAAACACCTACGGGATTACCGACCAGTGACCAAAGCGACCTCTTTTGGCGCTCACATGCGTTCTAAGTTTCCGCTTGTTCGCCAAAGCCGCGAGGATAGATTGCGGCGGGCGACCAACATGGAGATAGGAGACTTGCATGCTTCACACCGAAAATGATTTGTCAAAACGGCGTGGTGCTGTTCTCGTTCCGGTAGTGATCGGTATTGCAGCAGCGCTTCTGATCGGTGGGTCAATTGTCCTCATCGCTCCCAGGGATGCTGCGGCAAAACCTGAATTTGCGGCGCAGACCGGCTTGCCCTGCGGGCAGTGCCACGTGAATCCAGCTGGGGGTGGCAAACTCAAGGCGTTCGGTGAGAAGTTCAAAGCAAATGGCTTCAAAGTGCCAGGCAAGAAATAGCCCGAGGCCTGTTGCCACCGCAGCATCCCCACCAAAAGAGTTTACTGCCAGAGCGTTTGTGGCGCGGGCTTAAAATCAACTGTCGCCATCCCCCACTTTGAGTTTAGTAGAGCCATCTAATGATCTTGTGGGTGATTTTGGCGTTTATGACCGCTGCGGCGATCAGCGCGGTGATCCTGCCGCTTGCCCGACGTAATGACGTCGTGCCTTGCGGCAGTGAAGTTGCCGTTTATCGTGATCAGCTCGTCGAGGTCGAACGGGACCACGCGACAGGCCTTATTGGCGCCATCGAGGCGGATGCGGCCCGCATCGAAATTTCGCGGCGTCTGCTCGCGGCGGCGGCTGACGCAGCGTTGGCAGTTCCTCCGAGTGCGACAAGCACGCTGTTTCGGCGGCGCGTCGTGGCATTTGCGTCATTGCTCTTGCTGACGCTCGGCACTGGCGGCCTTTACGTGCAACTCGGCTCTCCGGGGCTTGCCTTCGTTGCGGCGTCCGCCCAAGACCGTTTCGCAGCCGATGGCCAAATAAAGCTCGAACGCTTGGTGAGCAAGGTCGAGGAGCATCTGCGCGCTAGTCCGGAGGACGGCCGCGGCTGGGAAGTGCTAGCCCCAGTCTACATGCAACTCGGCCGTTACACCGATTCGGTCAATGCCTGGCGCAATGCGCTGCGCCTGCGCGGCGACGGCGCCGACCGTGAAGCCAGCCTCGGCGAAGCCCTGATGGCTGAAGCAAACGGTGTTGTCACCGAGGATGCGAAAAATGCCTTTACCCGCGCCGTTACGCTGGATTCAACGACCGTCTCCGCGCGCTTTTATCTCGGCGTTGCCGCTGAGCAAGACGGCGACCGCGCAAAGGCAGCCAAGATCTGGCGCGATCTCATCGCCGATGCCCCACCGGGGGCGCACTGGGTAGGCGACGTGCGCACCGCGCTTGCTCGTCTCGAAAACCGCGCTGCCTCACCGCTGCCGGG
>Ga0335083_10000542_pt1 | contig 56868 bp, 49 predicted proteins | sample Lox_Sample_42_FD_206716 | JGI IMG/M metagenome (GOLD analysis project Ga0335083, IMG submission 206716) | Soil microbial communities from Loxahatchee National Wildlife Refuge, Florida, United States - Lox_Sample_4.2 | ecosystem: Environmental > Terrestrial > Soil > Wetlands | place: USA...
ATGACCGCGTTCGACGAGGCGGTGCTGCGCAACATGGGCGACGAGGTCCTCGGCGTCATCACGGCATGCTGGTACTCGGCGGAGATCGAGAACGCGATCAACAAGCGCTTCGTCGCGAATTTCCGCGTCGACTGGGGCTACGATCCCGGCTTCTATGCGGCCGCGACCTATGTCGAGGCGGCGGTGCTCGACGCGACGCTGCAGAAGATCCACGGGAAGATCGAGGACAAGGAAGCCTTCATGAAGGCGGTGCGCTCCATCAAGGTCGACACCTGCCGCGGTCCGGTCTCCTTCGACCACTTAGGCAACATAGTGGCGAGCGTGTTCATCCGGAAGGTCGAGCGCAAGGACGGACGGCTGGTGAACCGCGTCATCTACACCTACCCGAACGTGAGCCAGTTCTGGCACTACAAGGAGGCGGACTTCCTGAAGAATCCCGTGTACTCGCGCGACTGGCCGCCCGCCAAGAACCTGGAACCGTAACCGCGTATCGAAGCCGGGGCCGGCAAGTCCGGCCCTTTTTTTTGTGCAGTACTGGATCATTCAGACGCTCAACAGCCTCGCGCTGGGGGGGCTGCTGTTCCTGCTCGCCGCGGGCTTCTCGCTCATCTTCGGGCTGATGCGCATCGCGAACCTGACTCACGGCTCTCTGTACATGCTGGGGGCCTACGTCGGGGTCACGGTGCTCAAGTTCGTTCCGAACCTGTGGCTCGCCGCGCTGATCGGCGGAGCGGTGATCGCCGTCTTCGGCGGCCTGATCGAGCGCTTCATCCTCCGGGCCCTTGCGGGCAACGCCCTGGGACAGGTGCTCGTGACCCTGGGGATCTCGTTCATCGTCGCCGATTTCTGCCTGATCGTGTGGGGCGGGGACCCGATTCCGGTGCCGACCCCGCCTGCGCTGCAGCAGCCGCTTCGCTTGGGGGACGTGTCCTTTCCGACCTACCGGCTCGTCGTGCTCGCGATCGCGATCGTCACCGCGACCGCGCTGTACCTGCTGATGGAGCGGACCCGGATCGGAGCGATGATCCGCGCGGGCGTCGACGACATGCAGATGGCGCGCGCCGTCGGCATACCGGTGTCGAAGCTCTTCACGACGGTGTTCTGCCTGGGCGCGGCGCTGGCGGGGGCGGGCGGGATCATCGGCGGGCCGATCATGTCGGCCTATCCCGGGCTCGACGCGGACATGCTGCCGCTCGCGCTGATCGTGGTGATGCTGGGCGGCGTGGGGAGCCTGCTCGGCGCCTTCGTCGGCAGCTTCCTCATCGGCGCGATCTACACCTTCGGCACGGCGCTGCTTCCCGATCTGGCCTACGTGATCCTGTTTCTGCCGATGATCGTGGTGATCGCGTTCCGTCCGCGCGGGCTGTTCGGAAGGCAGACCGTATGAGACGGCCGGGACTGGCGGTGATCGCCGCGTTCCTCCTCGCGCTCCCGTGGTTCGCCGGCGAGTACTACGTCAATCTCAGCAGCCAGATCCTGATCGCGGCGGTCTTCGCCGCGAGCCTCAACCTGCTGGTGGGCTACGGCGGGCTGCCCTCGCTCGGCCACGCTTCGTGGCTGGGGCTGGCCGCCTACATCTCCGCGTGGATGTCGCTCAAGCTCGGCGTCGGTCACTGGGTCTCCGCTCCGGTCGCCCTGCTCGCCACCACGCTCGTCGCCTGCGCCTTCGGCTGGATCTCGCTGCGCGCGACCGGCCTCGGCTTTCTCATGATCACGCTCGCGCTGTCGCAGGTGCTGTGGGGCACCGCCTACCGCTGGGTGTCCGTGACCGACGGCGACAACGGGCTGCGCGGGCTCACCCGCCCCGCGCCCTTCGGCATCGGCCTGGACGACGCGACCTCCTTCTACTATTTCACCCTGGCGATCGCCGCGGTCGCGATCGTCCTCATGGCGATGTTCGTCGCGTCCCCGTTCGGCGCCGCGCTGCGCGGCACGCGCGACCAGCCCAGGCGCATGGGCGCGCTCGGCCACGCCGTGTGGACCGTTCGATGGATCACCTTCGTGTATTCCGGGTTCTGGGGCGCGGTCTCCGGGCTCCTGTTCGTGTACTACAACAAGTACATTCATCCGGCGTCGCTCTCCATCACCAGCTCGGCCGAGGCGCTCCTCGGCGTGGTCGCGGGAGGGTCGGGAACGCTCGCCGGCCCGATCGTCGGCGCGGCGATCATCATGCTGCTGAAGAACTACGTATCGGCCTACATCGAGCGCTGGAACATGCTCATGGGCTTCGTGTTCGTGCTGATCGTGATCTTCATGCCCGAGGGGGTGGTGCCCGGCGTGAGGCGGCTGCTGCGCCGTTTCAGGGGCGGAGGCGCCGGATGACGCCTGCGCTCGAGCTGGGAGACCTTCGCAAGTCGTTCGGCGGCCTCCCCGCGATGAACGGGGTCTCGCTCACGGTGATGCCGGGCGAGCGGCGCCTGATCATCGGGCCGAACGGGGCGGGCAAGACGACGCTGTTCAACCTCATCACCGGAGACCTGGTGCGCGACAGCGGCACCATCCGCCTTTTCGGGGACGAGGTATCGCGGCTGAAGACGCACCAGCGCGCGCACCGGGGGCTCGCGCGGACCTACCAGATCATCACCCTCTTTCCCCGCGACACGCTGCTCCACAACATCGTCCTCTCGCTGCTCGGGCTGCGGACCATACGCTGGGGCGCCTTCCGCGCGCTCGCGAGCTACACCGACCTCGAGGCGGAGGCGCGCGAGGTCCTGAAGCTCGTCGGGCTCGACCATCTCGCCGGCCGCCCGATCGGCGAGGTCGCCTACGGCGAGAAGCGGCGCCTGGAGATCGCCATGGCGCTGGCGCAGAAACCGCGCCTGCTGCTCCTCGACGAGCCGCTCGCGGGCCTGTCGCGCGAGGAGCGGGCCTCGGTGAAGGAGCTGGTGTCGCGCATACCGCGCGAAACCACGGTGGTGATGATCGAGCACGACATGGATACGGCGCTCGACCTCGCCGAGCGCATCACCGTGCTGCACTACGGCAGCGTCATCGTCGAGGGAACGCGGGCCGAGATCATCGCCGATCCCAAGACGCGTGAAGTGTATCTGGGCGATTGAGATGAGCGAGGCCCTCGCCCTGTCGGCGGTCGACGCGCTCTACGGAGAGAGCCACGTGCTCCATCAGGTGTCGTTCGCCCTGAGCGCGGGGAGGGTACTCGCGCTCCTCGGCCGCAACGGGGCGGGCAAGACGACCTGCATGAGCAGCATCATCGGCTTCCTGCCGCCGCGAAACGGCGACATCCGCCTGTTCGGCGCCTCCATCCTGCGCCTGCCCCCCGAGACCATCGCGCGCCAGGGCGTCGGCTTCGTGCCGCAGGGAAGGCGCATCTTTCACAGCCTCACGGTGCGCGAGAACCTCGTCGTGTCGGCGCGATACCGCGCCGGCGCACCGGTGCCGTGGACCCTGGAGCGCGTCGTGCGCCTGTTTCCGCGCCTCGAGGAGCGCCTCGAGCAGGTGGCCGGATCGCTGTCCGGCGGCGAGCAGCAGATGCTCGCGATCGGCCGCGCGCTGATGGGCAACCCGCGCGTGCTGCTCATGGACGAGCCCTCGGAAGGGCTGGCGCCCCTGATCGTCTCCGAGGTGGGACGCACGATCGCGCGCCTCAAGGAGGAGGGGCAGTCCATCCTGCTGGTCGAGCAGAACGTGAAGCTCGCGCTCGATCTCGCCGACGACGTCGTCATACTGAACACCGGCCGCGTCGTCTTTAGCGGGCCGGCCGAGCAGGTCCGGCTCGACCAGACCTTGATCACGCAGCACCTTGGAGTTTTCTGACTCAACTCACCGGAGAAGCCCCGTCATGATGTTCACCTGCGTCACCCCCGGCTGCAGCCAGCCGGGACACCACCATTCCGCGATGGCCGCATCGCGCAAAGGCGGCGCCCGCGCTTTGCGGTCGAAGAAGCACGGACGAGCCGTGGTGCGCGACGGGAAGGGCCGCAGCCTGCGCGTCGACATTCACTGCCATTTCCTGAACTCGGACGCCGCGGCCAGGATGGCGCCGCTCAACCCCGCGCAGTACGAGCCGCAGATCAAGTTCGCCAACGCGCTGACGCGCGAGGTCAACGTCAAGCAGATGCAGGAGCGCGGGCCCAAGCTCTCGAGCATCGAGCTGCGCCTGAAGGACATGGACCGGATGGGAGTAGACATCCAGGCGGTCTCGCCGGCGCCGCAGCAGACCTACTACTGGGCGGAGCCCGGCCTGGGGCTCGAGGTATCGCGCATGATCAACGACCGGCTCGCCGAGATCGCCGCGAAGTGGCCAGACCGCTTCGTCGGGCTGGGAACGGTGCCGCTGCAGAACGTCGAGCTCGCGGTGGGCGAGCTCGAGCGCTGCGTCAGGCAGCTCGGCCTCCGAGGGGTCGAGATCAACCCCAACGTCGCCGGGCGCGACCTCACCGACCCTTCCCTCAACCTCGACCGCTTCTTCGCCAAGGCGCGCGAGCTCGACATCGTCGTGTTCATGCACCCGATCGGGTTCACCCACGCCGAGCGCTTCATGGACCACTACTTCAACAACGTCATCGGCAACCCGCTCGACACGACCGTCGGCGCCATGCGCCTCATCTTCGACGGAGTGATGGAGCGGCACCCGGGGCTCAAGATCGTGCTGCCCCACGCCGGAGGGTTCGCGGCGCACTACTGGGCGCGCATGGACCACGCCTGGCGCGCGCGCGCGGACTGCCGCACGGTGATCAAGAAGGCGCCGACGAGCTATCTGAAGAAGTTCTACTTCGACACCATCGCGTTCGATCCCCAGATGCTTCGCAATCTCATCGACAAGTACGGGCCGCAGCAGGTGCTCCTCGGCACCGACTACCCCTTCGACATGGGCGAGGAGGACCCGGTCGGGCTGATCGACAGCGTGCCGCGGCTGTCCGCGGCGGACAAGCAGCGGATCATGGGAGAAACCGCTGCCCGTTTGCTCAAGATCAGGCGATAATACGCGCTCGCGGCAACGCTCCTGGAGGAGTCCATGAAGCAGATAGGCGTAGCGATCATCGGCACCGGCTGGTGCGGCGGGATACGCGCCGAGACCTGCGCCGCCCACGCTCTCACCAGGAGCCTGCACGTCGCGGAGATCCGCCCCGAGCGCCTCGCCGAGGTCGCGAGGTCGACCCGGGCGAAGAGCGCGGTGGCCGACTACCGCGAGCTGCTCGGGAACCCGGAGATCGAGGCGGTCTACATCTCCGCAACCCCCGAGCCCACGCACTACCCGATCGCCCGCGACTGCCTCGGCGCGGGCAAGCACGTGTTCCTCGAGAAGCCGATCGCGATGGAGCTCTCGGAGGCCGACGAGCTGATCGCGCTGTCGAAGAAGAAGGGCCTGAAGTTCACCATCGGCTACTCGCAGCGCTTCAACCCCAAGTTCGCCTATGTGCGGCAATCGATCCGCAACGGGACCATCGGCAAGCCGGTGAGCGCCCTGGTGTCCCGCCATCTCACCCGCGGCCTGGGCAAGAAGATCAGCGGCCGGGTGAAGCTCTCGCCCGCGGCCATGGAGTGCACGCACGACCTCGACTTCGTGCTGTGGTGCCTGGAGCCGGCGAAGCCGGTGCGCGTCTACTCGCAGGCCAACTACGGGGCGATGCAGGAAGCGAGCGGCCAGCCGATCGCGGATACGCAGTGGGTCAGCGTGACCATGGACTCGGGGCTGTCGTTCGTCATCGGCGGCGGCTGGAGCCTGCCGCTCGGCTATCCGAACTTCTCCACCACCTGGATCGAGATGATCGGCACCGAGGGCGCCCTCTTCGTCGACGACAGCCACCGCGACGTGGTCCTGAACACCATGGCGAAGGGCATGCAACTCCCGATGTCCACGATGCCCGGCGAGCGCGTGGAGCATACCTATGCCGGGCCGATGGCGGCCGAGACCATCCACTTCCTCGAGGCGGTCGCCTACGACCGTCCCGTCATGGTGACCCCCGAGCACGCGCGCATGGTGATGGAGGTCTACATCGCGGCGGACCTGTCGGCCGAGCGCAACGAGGCCGTGCCGGTGGGCATCGCGCCGTCGAAATCGGTGCGCGCGGCAGCGTGAGGAAGAACCCCAAGCGCATCGGCCTCGCCATCATCGGCGCGGGCCGGGTCGGGCTGTTCCGCGGCGAGGTCGCGGCGCGGCACCCGCAGGTCGACTTCATCGGCCTGGCGGAGATCAAGCCCGAACGCGCGAAGCTCGTCGCGGCGAAGGTCGGGGCGGATTTCGTCACCGCCGACTACCGCGAGCTGCTCGCGCGCCCCGAGGTCACCGCGGCGATCATCTCAACCGACGAGCACCTGCACGTCGAGCCCGTGCTCGCGGCAGTCGAGCGCAAGCTCGCGCTTCTCATCGAGAAGCCGCTCGCGACCGGGCTCGCGGATTCGGAGCGCGTGCTCGCGGCGATCCAGAAGTCCGGCGTCGACGCCGTCGTCGGCTACACGCAGCGCTTCCGCCGGCGCTGGCTGGCGGCGAAGGAAAAGGTCCGCACCGGGGCGCTCGGCGACGTGACGCTCGTCACCTCGCGCGCCTTCATGAACCGGCTGGTCGCGCTCGACAACTACGCGCGCACCGACGATCCCGCTTCGATCTCGCCGATGGTGATATCGGGCACGCACGCCCTGGACATCGTCATGTGGATGATGGAGGCCAAGCGCCCCGTCGAGATCTACGCGCGCTCGGTCGACAAGGCGCTGGGGCCGATCTGCCGAGGCATCGACGCGACGGCGGGCGTGATCGCGTTCGAGGACGGCAGCCTCTACCACGCCTCGATCTCCTGGGCGCTGCCCAAGGTGTGGCCCGGCGCGGTCTACAGCCTGGAGGTCGGCGTCGTCGGCACCGAGGGCGTGCTTACCATCGACGACACGCACCGCGACATCGTTCTTGCGACGACGAAGGCGCAGGGCGAAGGCTACGCTCCCGACGCGGCCCGGCGCGTGGATTTCCTCGGCAGCTACCCGCCGGGGGACGTGGCGCTGGGAGAGCTGCGGGGACCGATGCGCGAGGAGACCGAGCAGTGGCTGAACCGCGTGTCGCTGGGCCTGCCCACGCAGCACGCGACCGCGGCCGAAGCGCACAACCGGCTGATGCTCACCAAGGCTTTCGATCTGTCCGCGCGGCTCAGGAAGGCCGTCCCCCTACCGATCTCCGCGGAGGACGAGCGGCCGCGCATGGGGCTGCGCGCGGCGGGCTAGAGGAGGGACGATGGGAAGCCGATTCTTCGCGTTGCTGCTCGCCCTGGTTCCGGCGCTTGCCTCGGCGCAGGGCTATCCGGCCAGGCCGGTCCGCATGATCATTCCTTTCGCGCCCGGCGGCGCGTCGGACTTCGTCGGCCGCATCATCCAGCCGAAGATGTCGGAGCTCCTCGGCCAGCAGCTCGTGATCGAGAACCGCGGCGGTGCCGCAGGCAACATCGGGCTCGAAGCCGCGGCCAAGTCCGACCCCGACGGCTACACGATATTCCTCGGGAACATCGGCACCATCGCGATCAACGCCGCCGTGTTCCGCTCGCTCGACATCAAGCCGCAGCGCGACTTCATCGCGGTGACCCAGGTCGTGGACGTGCCGGGGGTGCTGGTGGCCAACCCCTCGTTCCCGCCCGCCACGGTGAAGGACCTGGTCGCCTACGCCAAGGCGAACCCGGGCAAACTGAACTACGCCTCGCCCGGCTCAGGCAGCCAGAACCGCCTCGAGATGGAGCTGTTCCGCCAGGCCGCGGGAGGGCTCGACATGCTGCACATTCCGTACAAGGGCGGCGCGGGTCCCGCGGTGACCGGCCTCATCGCCGGGGAGACGCAGCTCATGTTCACCACCGCGCCGTCGGCCCTGGGCTACATCAAGGGCGGCAAGCTGAAAGTGCTGGCCGTGACGAGCGCGAAGCGCATCGCCGCGCTGCCCGACGTGCCGACGATGGTCGAGTCGGGCTTCCCGCGCTCGGTGACCGGCTCGTGGCAGGGAATCTTCGTGCCGCGTGGATCGCCGCAGCAGGTGGTGGACAGGCTCTTCGCGGTGACGCAGCAGGTGATGAAGACGCCCGACGTGATCCAGCGCCTCGCGTCGGGGGGTGTCGACGTAGTGCTCAGCGAATCGCCCAAGGCGTTCGCCGACTACGTCGCGTCGGAAAGCGAGCGCTGGGGCAAGGTCGCGCACGAAGTCGGCGCGACGGTGGATTGACGCGAAAACATAAAACGAGGACGGAGAAGAGTAATGGCAAACGCAGGGATGGTGGGACTGGACTGGCAGCAGCGGATCAACTGGGACCGGGTGCGCAAGTATCGGCTAGAGCGCGCGCGTGAGCGCATGAAGGCGCACGGCCTGGGCGCGATGCTGCTCATGTACGACGAGAACTGCCGCTACGTGACGAGCACGCTTACCCCCGGATGGAACCGGCTCAAGCCCGGCCTGCGCTATGCGCTCCTGTGCGGCGACGACGCGCCGGTGCTGTTCGAGCAGGGTGATATCGGCATGCAGATCGAGCGCCACTCGCCATGGATCCCCAAGGACCACGTGCGCTGGTCCTACGCCTGGATCAAGGGGGCCGCGGGTCCCGCGTCGCTGTCCCAGGTGAAGAAGTTCACCAACGCGATCAAGCAGGAGATGAAGAAGGCGAACGTCGCCGGGCAGAAGCTCGGCGTCGACTTCATCGACATCAACATGATCCAGATCTTCGCCGACGAGAAGATCGAATGGACCGACGGCATGACGCCCATGATGGAGGCGCGCGCGGTCAAGAGCGAGGACGAGCAGGAGGCGCTGCGCATGGTCGGCGCGATCGGCGACGCCGCGCACTGGGAGTTCATGAAGTTCCTCAAGCCCGGGCGCACGGAGAACCAGCTCACCGCGCACATCATGGAGTTCCTGTACTCGATCCCGGGCATGGAGGACGTCGAGGACGTGATCGTGTCCTCGGGGCCGAACACCTGGCCCAACTGGCGCAACTTCTCCGACCGCATCGTCAAGCCCGGCGACATCGTCTTCATGGACCTCGCCGCGCTCACCTGGAACGGCTACAAGTCCTGCTACTACCGCACCTACTGCGCGGGCAAGGAGCCGACGCAGGAGCAGAAGGACATCTACGCCACCGCGCTCAGGTGGCTGTACGACTCGATCAAGGCGGTGAAGGCGGGCACGACGACCCGCGAGATCGCCTCGAAGTGGCCCTCCGCGAAGGAGGCCTGGGGCTACAAGGAGGAGGACCAGGCGGCGGCGAACCTGTGGGGCCACGGCCTCGGCCTCGCGCAGTACGACCAGCCGGTGATCTCGCGCATCTGGTCGCTCGACCATCCGGTCGATATCAAGGAAGGCATGGTGTTCGCGCTCGAGACCCAGCACGGCAAGAAGTTCGAGTGGGGCGTTCGGATCGAGGAGATGCTGATCGTGCACAAGGACCACGTGGAGCTGATCTCCAACTTTCCGGTCGAGCAGATCACGGTGGTCGATCCCATGCCCGGCTATTCGACCTTGTTCGGAAGATGAGCGGACGCTAGTCTTTGCGCACCGCCATCCTCCAGGCGCCGCGCAAGCTCGCGGTAGTCGAGCGCGACAGGCCCACACCCGGGCCCGGCGAGGTCGTCATCCAGACCGCGGCGACGGCAGTCTGCCACACCGATCTGTCGATCTACGCGGGGGATCACCCCGGCGTTCGCTATCCGGTCGTGATGGGCCACGAGTCGACCGGGGTCGTGGACGCGGTCGGCGAGGGCGTCGAGAGCCTCAAAGCGGGCGAGCACGTGATCATCAACCCGATCATCACCTGCGGGACCTGCGACCAGTGCGCGCGCGGCGCGGGGAATCTGTGCCGCAACGCGGGCCTCTTCGGGCGCGAGATCGAGGGTTCCCTCTCGCAATACGTGAAGCTGCCGGCGCGCTACGTCCACGTGCTCCCGCCGAGCCTGCCGCTCGAGGCGGCGACGCTCATCGAGACGCTGGCGACCGTGCGCCACGCCCAGCACCGCGTCGGCGTGTCGACGGCCGAGTCGGTGGTGGTGCTCGGCATGGGCACCGCGGGGCTGCTGCACGCGCGGCTCGCCGTGCTGACCGGCGCGACCCCGGTAATCGCGGTATCGCGCACGCAATGGAAGCTCGATATGGCCCAGCGCATGGGCGCGCATCACGCCATCCAGGCGGCGGTCGAGGACGCGGTCGGGGAGGTGAGGCGGCTGACCGGAGGAAAGGGCGCCGACGTGGTGATCGACGCGGCGGGAAGCGCGGAGTCGCTGCGTGCGGCGGTCGACATGCTGCGGCCGGGCGGGCGCTTCTCGGCGTTCGCGGTGAGCCACGAGGCGGTGCGCGGCTTCTCCACGTTTCCGCTCTACTTCGGCGAGATCAGCATCATCGGATCGCGCGCGCTCACCCCTCAGGACATGAACCCCAGCATTCAGCTCATCGCGTCGGGCGCCGTCGACGTCAACGGCTTCATCAGCGCGAAGTACCCGCTCTCCGATACGGCCGCCGCCTTCGAGGAGTACGAGCGCAATCCCAGCCGGATTCTCCGGCTGGTCATCGATTCGCAGGGCTAGGATGGACAACCTGGTCGTCGCTCTCGACGAGCCGGACGCGGCCGACGCGGCGCGCTTCGGCCCAAAGGCCGCGAACCTCGCGGCGCTGGGGCGCGCGGGCCTGCCCGTCCCGGGCGGCTACGCCGTGGACGCGCTGGCGTATCGCCTGCAGCTCGCGGCGCTCGGCCTCGAGGCGACCGCGCGCGAGGTGTTCTCGGCCGAGGACCGGCCGCGCGCGAGGCGCTGCGCGCTGGACATGAAGCTCGGTCTGATGGAAGGCGCGCTCGCGCCGCAGGTGGTGGAGCCTCTGCTTTCCGCGTGGCGCACGTGCGGGACTGGCGTGGTGCGCTCCTCGGCGCTGATCGAGGACCGCGCCGACTCGAGCTTCGCCGGGCAGTTCGAGAGCTTCCTCGAGCTGCAGGGCGAGGCGGAGTTCCTGGTCGCGGTGCGCGCCTGTTGGGCGGCGCTGTGGTCGACGCGGGCCCTACGCTACATGGCGACGCACGGCCTCGATCCGGCCGACACGGCGATGGCGCTTATCGTCCAGCCGCTGGTCGCCGCGCGGGTGTCGGGCGGCGGCCTGTCGCGCACCGCCGAGGGCGACATGGTGGTGAATGCGGCTCCCGGCCTCGGCCCGGCGATCGCGCAGGGCGAGGTCGCTCCCGACCGCTACGTCCTCGACCGCGACGGCTCGCTGAAGGACTCCTCGCTAGGGCGGAAGTATCACGGCGTGTCCTGCGTCCACGGAAGGAGGTCGTTCTCGCGGTCCCTCGCCGGCCCGCGCTGCCTCGATCCCGAGCAGGTCGCCGAGATCGGGCTGCTGATGCGCAGGTGCGAGGACGTGGTGGGCGGCCCGGTGGAGATCGAATGGGCGGCGGACGACGTCGGGATCAAGCTTCTCCAGGCGCGGCCGCTTCGGGTGGCTGAGCCGAGCGCGCCCGACGAGATCTGGCTGCAGCGGCCGCGGCTCGACGGCCATCCCTCCGGCATCGGCTGGGGCTCCGGCCGGGCGCGCGTCGTGAGCTGCGAATGCGAGCTGGAGCGGGTCGCGCCGGGCGACGTGCTCGTCACGACCGTCGCCGGACCGGCGCTCGGTCCCGTGCTCGCGCACGTCGCGGGCGTCGTCGCCGAGCTCGGCGGCAGCACCTCGCACCTCGCGTCGCTTGCGCGCGAGCGCGGCGTGCCCATGGTGCTCGGAGTGCCCGAGGCGACCCGGCGCATTCCGGACGGCGCCACGGTCGCCGTAGACGGCGTGGCCGGCGTGGTGAGGTGGATGCAATGAAGGCCAAGGTGCTCATCACCGACTACGTGTGGGAGTCGCTCGACGTCGAGAAGAAGACCCTCGGAGAGCTCGCCGATCTGGTCGCGCTCAAGAGCAAGAAACCCGAGGAGTTCGTCGCGCAGGCGGCGGACTGCGACGCGCTGCTCAACACCTACGCCGGGCCGATCACCGCCGAAGTCATGGCGAAAATGCCCAAGTGCCGCATCATCGCGCGCTACGGCATCGGCGTCGACACCATCGACCTCGAGGCGGCGACCCGCGCCGGCATCATCGTCACGAACAACCCGACCTACTGCATCGAGGAAGTGGCAGAGCACACGATGGCGCTGCTGCTCGCGTGCGCGCGCAAGGTCGCCTTCTACGACCGCCTGGTGCGCGCGGGAAGATGGGAAGTGCCGCCGGGCAAGCCGATGTTCCGGCTCGCCGGCAGAACGCTGGGCCTCGTCGGCTTCGGCAACATCGCGCGCCAGGTCGCGGCGCGCGCGGCCGCGTTCGGCATGCGCGTGCTCTACGCCGACCCCTTCGTGAAGGATGGGCAGTTCGGCGAGCCGGGGAAGAAGGTCGATCTGGACGCGCTCCTCCGCGAATCGGACTTCGTGTCGCTGCACCCGCCGCTCACTCCCGACACGCGCGGCATGATGAACGACCAGGCGTTCGCGAAGATGAAGCCGCAGGCATATCTGGTCAACTGCTCGCGCGGCCCGGTGGTGGACACCGCGGCGCTGGTGCGCGCGCTCGACTCGAAGAAGATCGCCGGCTGCGCGCTCGACACCGTCGATCCGGAGCCGCTCCCGGATCCGCACCCGCTGCGCGGCCGCGAGAACGTCGTCTTCGCTCCCCATGCGGCCTGGTACAGCGAGCAGGCGATGGCGGGGCTTCAGGCGGGCGCGCCGGGAGAGGTGCGCCGGGTACTCTCCGGCGAATGGCCGGTCAACGTGGTCAACCGCGCGGTGAAGGGAAAGAACCGCGCCGGGCTATAGGAGGAAACATGGCTTTCGTTCGCACGCTCGTCGTCGCAATGCTCGTCTGTGTCACCGGACCCGTCCTCGCCCAGGGCAAATGGACCAAGCTCGCCCCGTTCCCCGATCCCTCCGAGGAGCTGCTCGGCGCCTCGGCGGGCGGAAAGATGTACGTATTCTGCGGCCTGGCGCCCGGCTGGGTGCCCAAGGGGCTTGTCTACGAATACGATCCCGCCAGCGATAAGTGGACGAAGAAGAAGCCCATGGCGCTGCCGTCCCATCACGTCGCCTTCGCCGAGCTGAAGGGCAAGATCTACGCGTTCGGCGGGTTCGTGCTGCCGCCCAAGGGCCAGCCGCCCGCTTGGGTGCCGATCGACAACGCCTGGGAGTACGATCCCGCGGGCGACGGGTGGAAGGCGCTTGCGCCCATGCCCACGAAGCGCGGCTCGCCGGTCGCGGTCGCCCTGAACGACAAGATCTACGTGATCGGGGGCGCGGTGACGGGGCCCGGGCAGTCCGCGGTGCACCCAGCGCGCCCGCACACGTCGGTCGGGACCGTGGAGGAGTACGACCCGGCGACGAACACCTGGCGGGCGCGCGCGTCCATGCCGACGCCGCGCAACCACTTCGTCGGCGGCGCGATCAACGGCAAGATCTACGCGGTGAGCGGCCGGGTCGGCGGCGCCTTCATCTCCGGCGGATCGAGCAACATCGGTGTGACCGAGGCGTACGACCCGGCGGCCGATTCCTGGAGCCAGGGGCTCGCGCGCATGGCGCAGGCCCGGAGCGCGGCCGCGGGCGCGGTCTGGGGCGGGCGCCTCTACATCACCGGCGGCGAATACCAGGACCCGGGCACCATGGCGACCTACCGATCGCTCGAAGCCTACGATCCGGCGACCAACACCTGGCAGACGCTCGCGCCGATGCCGGTGTCGCGCCACGGGCTGGCGGGCGCCGTGGTGGGCAACCGCCTGCACATGGTGAGCGGCGACGTGCAGTCGGCGGGCACGGGCGTGCACGTCGACACCGAGGAGCACGACGCCTACGATCTGGAAGGCGCGAAGAAATAGAAACCCGCGCCGGATTTCCCCGGCGCGGGCCGGTCGCGGGAGGTCAAAGCGACCGCAGGAAATTGAGCAGGTCCTGCTTGCTCCTCTCGCCGAGGTTGTTGAAGTTGTTGATGACGCCGTTCGCCTCGGAGCCGTTGCTCGAGTGCTGCTGGATCGCCTGCAGCAGGTCCGAGGTTCTTCCGTCGTGCAGGAAGAAGATGCGCTGCCCCAGGCCCCACAGCGGCGCGCTGCGGAACTCCCTCGGCCCGGCCTCGCCCTGGCTCACGCCGTCGGCCAGCCCGACGCCCATGTCGTGAACCAGCAGGTCGGAGTACAGGTTCGCCGCCTGACCCGACAACGCCGCCACTTGGCTCTTGGGATTCGTCATGAGCGTCGGTGTGTGGCACAGGGCGCAGCCGGTGCTACTGAACAGGCTCTTGCCATTCGAGATCGACTGCGCGCCTCCGGGAGTGGTGGTCGAAGGCGTCGGCGGAGCGAGGAAGCGCATGAATATCGCGAACCTCTCGATGTCGCTGCGCGGATCGGGCTTGGTCCCGTCGGTGAAGTCGTTCGGAACGTTCTTGAACTGGCAGTTCGGGTTTTCTTCCCGCTCGGTCTGGAACAGCTCGTTGCTGATTCCTTGCTCGACGTTGTAGGCCTCGCCGGAGAACAGCAGCAGCGACTTGTTCTGCGCCTTCCAGCCGAAGCGCGCGATCGTGCCGTCGTTGCCGTTGTTGTTGGTCATCCCGGTGATCGTATTGCCGGGGACCTGCATGTTCGCCTTGCCGCCGATGCCCAGCGACTGCTTCTGGGATGTGTTGGCGGCCTGGTTGGCGATGATCGTGCTGTCCTGGATCTGCTCGATCAGCCCTGCGCCGAAAGTCGGCGTGGGGATCCGGAAGATCACGTTGTCGTTCTTGAGCGCCGTGGCGAAGTCCGGCTGCGCGAGAAAGCAGCCGTTCGCGCCGGGATGACCCGTAATGGTGAACAGGCCGTGCACGCCGCCGTCAGGAGTGCCGTCCGGGTTCGTGACGAAGCGCGCTTCGCGCACCGGCCCGTTCGCGGCGATGAAGCTGGGCAGGCTGTCCGCACCCGCCTTGGAACCCTTGGGACCGAATTGCACCTGCGGATTCGTGAACGGGCTGCTGCCGCCCGTCGCCGGTTGAGCGTGACACCCGGCGCAGCTGTCGAGATTGAACCTCGGTCCCAGCCCGTCCGCGACGGCGTCCACTTCCTGGAAGGTATCGAGGCCGTCGTCGAACAACGCCGTCTCGCCCCTGAAGACCGGCGAATCGAGCCCGGCGATCGGTGCGCCGGCGCCCGCGGCGCCGCCGCGCACGCCCGGGTCGCTCGCCTTGAAGCTCGGCCCTTGCTGCGCCTGAGCCGTGGCCTGGGATGCAACGTAATCTATCTGGAAAAAGAACAAAGCAGCGACCGACCCCGCCAGGGACAGGGGTGCTAGGAACTTCCCTTTCATGGTTGATTCCTCCTGATTCCAGCAAGCTGCGATTCGAGCGTCGTTACGCAGGTGTAGGGATTTCCCCGCTCGTTTGTAGGTAATAGTTGACGCCCGGCCGGATGAGATATGAACACGGGGCCGCAGTCGAGCGTAAGATCACAGCGTCAATGGCGCGATGAGCGACGAGCATCGGCGCCACAATCGGTAGCACGGTTACGGGACGGTTATCATGAGGCTCAGTCAGATCCGCGATTTTGTGGCGGTAGTGGAATCGGGCGGCATTCGTGCCGCGGCGCGCAGGCTGGGAGTGTCGCAGCCGGCGATCACCCGCAGCGTGCGCAGCCTGGAAGCCGAGCTGCATGCGAGGCTCCTGCGCAGGACTCCGACGGGCGTGGTTCCCACGCAGCCGGGGCGGGCGCTGTTCGCGCGCGCGCGGGCCGCGCAGGCCGAGCTGCGCAAGGCCGAGGAGGAGGTCGATCAGCTGGGGCAGGCGGCCGAGTCCGTGGCCTTCGGCGTTTCGCCGACCTCGGCGATGATGGTGCCCGACGCCATCGCGCGGTTCCGCACGCAATTTCCCCAGGCCCGCGTCCGCATCGCCGAGGGCCTTCCCACTTCGCTCATTCCGATGGTGCGCGACGAGACGCTCGATTTCGCGATCTGCCGGCGCGCGCTTCTCAAGCTCGACTCGGGGCTCGCTTTCCGTCCGCTGCTGCGCAACGATTTCGTCGTCGTGGCGCGCAAGGGCCATCCGCTGGAGAAGGCGGGCTCGCTTGGCCAGCTCCTGGACGCGTCGTGGATCTCGCTGCTTCCGCTCGACGCGCCCGACGGCCCGTTCGCGAGCGCCTTCTCGCCTGCCGGGCTGTCGGTGCCCAAGCAGGTGATCCAGTGCGAGTCCTACAACACGGCGATCGGGCTGATCGCGAAATCCGACATGATCGGATTTCTTTCGCGCCAGCTCCTGTCGGATTCGATACTGGGGGACTTTCTGCGCGAGGTGCCCGTCGCCGAGGCGCTGCCGTCGTTCGCGGTGGGCCTGTTCACGCGCACGGGCACGCCGCTCACTCAGGCGGCGTCGGCGATGGCCAAGGCGGTGATCGCCGCCGCGCGGGCGCGCGGGACGCGCCTCGAGGACGCTCAGCCCTCGGGAATTACGGGCAACAGTAAGTAGGAAGCCGTGTCGCGACCGGCGTGGATTACGTTCACGCCGGAGTTGTAATCCGCGCTGTAATGCGTATAGGGGAAGCTCCCGACGCCGTCGCGCGGCTGGATGTCCAGCCGGATGCGATGGCCCTTCCTGAACACCATGCACGTCGGCCAGATTTCGATCTCCAGGCGCACGGTCTCGCGCGGCTCGAGCCACTGGCGCCGATGGTGAGCGTGGTAGGGCCGGAAGGGGAGGTCGAGCTCGGGATCGGTCTCCCGGTGCGAGGCGCGCAGCCAGCCCTTCGCGACCGGCACGGGCTGGCTCTGCTGTCCCAGCTCGAACACGTCCTTGCCGTCGGGCGCGATGTTGCGCAGGGTCGCGAACACGTCCATGTCCTCGGTGGTGCTCGACACCCACAGCACGAGCACCGCGGGCCCGGTGACCTCGGTGTCGGCCCTGAGCGGCGCCGTCTCGAACGAAGCGCCCATCCTCGGCAGGCTCCCCGAGAGCGCGGTCGAGGTCCACGAGGCCGAGGCGACGCCCGCCTTCGTCATCCCGCTCGCCGAGTAGGACACCGACGCGCTCCTGCGCGGCGCCTCGTCGACGAGCGATCCCTCGACATCGTCGCGGCGGCGGGAGCGGGGCTCCAGGTAGAACCGGGTCCAGCGCGTGCGCGCGATCGGCCATTCGTTCTCCGAGCGCCAGGCGTAGTTCCCGTGGCCGCCCTTCCGGATGAGGAGCTTCACCGGCGGCTCCTCCATGATCCCGGTGGCTTCGCCCTTCAGCCACTGGTCGAGGAAGCGCAGCTGGTCGCGGCGGCCTTCCTCCGAGTAGAAGGGATGGTAGTGGGTGCCGGCGTGAATGCGCAGCTTCTTTTGCGTCGAGGCGGCACGGAGGAAGCCCTCCGTGTTGCCGCGCAGGTGCAGCCCCATGCCGCTCCAGTTGCCCGCGCTGTAGAGCGGGATGCCGATGTTCTCCCAGATCGGGCGCCGGCCGTGCCACCATTCGCCGTCGAGGTTGTGATGCATGTACTCCCACAGCCACGGCGTTGCGAACGCGTCGGTCGCGGTCGCCTGTGGCCGCCCGAGCAGATGATGAGCCATGTGGTTGTTCCACCAGCCCGACGCGAAGCCGAAGGAGAAGATTCCCCCGTGATAGCCGAAGTCGCGGTACATGTCGGCCGCGCCCTCCCAGGGAATCATCGCCGCGAGCGACGGCGGCTTGAGGCTCGCCACCAGCCACTGCGTCATCGCGTAGTAGGAGATCCCGTTGGCGCCGACGCGCCCGCTGCTCCAGGGCCGCGACCCGGCCCATTCGATGGCGTCGTAGAAGTCGCGCGCCTCGGAAGGCGACCAGGGGTCGGTGCGGCCCGGCGATTTCCCGGAGCCGCGGCCGTCGACGCGCACGCAGGCGTAGCCGCGCGGAACCCACCACAGCGGGTTCACCGTCTCCCAGTTCATGTACTCGTTGGGCTTCTCCTCGAGGTCCGGCGGCGGGACCCAGAGCTTGTCCTTCTGGTACGAGCCCAGGTTGATGATGACCGGAAAGCGTCCCGCGGCACGCGGACGGAACACGTCGGCGCGCAGCCGCGCGCCGTCCCGCATCGGGACTTCGACGTCCTTCTCGACGATGAGATCGTGGCGCGGGCGCGAGCCGCCGCGCGTCGCTGTCTTCCGGGCCAAGCGCTTATTCGATCTTGATCTTCGCCTCGCGCAGGAACTCGCCCCAGGCGTGCGTTTCCTTCTCGACCAGCTGCTGGAACTGGGCGGGAGACGGGGAAAGGGTGACGTCGAGCATCTGCTTCGAAAGGCGTTCCTTCATCTCGCTGTCCGATAGAATGGCCGCGACGCTCTTGTAGAGCTTGTCGATGACGGGCTTGGGCGTCGCAGACGGGGCGAACAGGCCCTGCCAGGCGTTCGTGCCTATGCCCGGGTATCCCTGCTCGGCCATCGTCGCGACGTTGGGCAACTCCGCGAGACGGGCCGGGGCCGTCGTGGCGATCGCCTTCATCTTCCCGCCCTTGATCTGCGGCAGCGCCGAGGACAGGTTGAGGAAGGCGACCGGGGCCTCGCCGGAGATGATCGCCGGAATCATCTGCCCGGCGCCCCCCTTGTAGGGAATGTGGGTCAGCTGGATGCCGGCGGCCTTCTGCAGCTTCTCCATGTCGAGGTGCGGATAGCTCCCCAGCCCCGCCGAGGCGTAGTTGATCTTTCCCGGATCCTTCTTCGCGAGCGCGACCAGCTCGGCGACCGAGTTCGCGGGGAAATTGGCGCTGGCCGCGATGATGTGCGGGATCTCGACCAGCTTGGCGATTCCCGTCAGATCGCGCGAGGGCTTGATGGTCAGCGTGGTCGCGAAGGTGTTCTCGTTGATGGTGTTCGTCGAGACGTTGCCGACGAACAGCGTGTACCCGTCCGCCGGCGCCTTCGCCACCGCTTCCAGGGCCAGATTGCCCGACGCGCCTGGGCGGTTCTCGACGATGACGCTCTGCCCGAAGGACTCGGTCAGCTTCGCCGCGACGATGCGGGCGATGATGTCGGTCGCGCCTCCCGGCGCGTAGGGCACGAGCATCTTGACCGGGCGATTTGGATAGCCATCGGCCGACTGCGCGACGGCTGGGAGCGGCAGGGCGAGCGCTGCCGCAATGCAGGCTGCGAATCGGACCATGTTTCCTCCTCGTGTCGAGCGCCATCATAACCCGATCCGCCCCGTATAATTCAGCCCATCGAATACGGCGGGCCTCCCCGCATTGCGGTCCGGTGAACCTGGTCAGGTCCGGAAGGAAGCAGCCACAGCTGGTCGCCGCAAGTGCCGGGGGTAGGGCTCGCCACCTATTGCACGAAAGCTGAGAAGGACCCCGTGCCCGGCATTCCTTTTCTGCTGCCGATCGAGTTCGACCTGGCAGCTACCTTTCTGGCCGCGCTCACGGGGGCCTGGCTGGCGACCCGGCGCGGCTACGATCTCGTCGGAGCGTTTGTGCTCGCGTTCGTGACCGGCGTCGGCGGCGGCTTGCTTCGCGACGCCGTGTTCATCAAGCAGATCCCTCTGGTGATGCAGGACGGCCGCTACCTCCTGGTCGTCGTCGCGGCGGTCGTCGCCGGCACCTTGACGCACCGCCTCGCGGAGCGCTTCGGGGGGCTGCTCGCGTACGTCGACGCGCTCGCGATCGGAGTCTACGGTGTCGTCGGCGCGAACAAGGCGATGATCGCCGGGATCGGGCCCGTTCCCGCCGTGCTCGTGGGCATGTGCAATGCGGTCGGGGGCGGCCTGCTGCGCGACGTGCTGGTGCGCGAGGAGCCGCTGGTGTTCAAGCCGGGACAGCTGTACTCGCTCGCGGCGCTCGGAGGCTGCCTGCTCTTCGTCGTGCTGTCCTACTACTACGGCGTCGACACGAACACCTCCGCGTGGATGTCCATCGGGGTGACGCTGCTGCTGCGCCTCGCCGCTCTTCGCTTCAACTGGGCGACCAGATCGCTCAGGGAATGGCGCAGGCGGAGCGACGATCCGCCGTCGGAATGAGCTCGGCGGTCCCGGCTTGGCTGACTCTGCTCGTCGGCGCGACGCTGTTCACGGTCATGCTGTCGCTAGGGCTGATGCTGGGACGGGAACAGATCGCGGCCGTCCTGCAGCGCCGCGTGGTGCTGGCCGCGCTGGTGTTCGCGGTCGTCGTGCCGGTGCCCATCCTGGCGGTGCTGTTCGTCAAGCTACTCGGCATCAAGGGCGCCACGGCGGCGGGTATCCTGCTGATGGCGATCTCGCCGGGGGCGCCCGTGGCGCTGCGGCGGGCGATCGAGGCGGGCGGCCCTTCCGCCTTCGCCCCCGCGCTCCATCTGGCCATCGTGGTTTCCGCGGTGGTCACGGTACCGGCAAGCCTGGCGATTCTGGATGCGATCTACGAGAAGGACTTCGCCATAACGCCGCTCGACGTGGCGCGGCAGGTCTTTCTCGCGCAGTTGTTGCCTCTCGGCCTGGGAGCGGCGCTCAGGGCGTTCCGGCCGGCGATCGCCGCGCGGGTCGAACCGCGTCTCGCTCGCGCCTCCAATCTGATGCTGCTCGCGCTGGCGATCGCTCTGCTGGTCGCATTCTGGCGCCAGCTCGAGGACATCGGCTGGACGCCGTTCGTCGCGGGCGCCGCGCTGTCCGCATGCGCCTTGCTCGTCGGAACGGCGTTCGCGGGAACCGATGCGATGGTGCGGCCGGCGGGCGCGGTCGCTGCCGCGATGCGCAATCCGGGGCTGGCGCTGCTGATCGCGACGACGAACAAGCTGCCCACCGCCGTCATTGCGTCGGTATTCGGCTACGCGCTCGGTCTCGCCCTGGTCGTCGCGCTCTTCGTCTTGAGGCAAGGGCGCGGCCGCGCAGATTCCTAGGCCTTCGGCTTTTCGCTCGCGGGCGACGAATGGCCGATGCCCTGCAGGTCGCCCGTGTGCGCGCGCCTGCGGTCCCTTTCGTCCGGAAAGGCGCGTTCCACCGCCTGCTCGAGCATCGCGAGCTCCTCGCGCAGCGGCGGTCGCCTGGGCTCCGGAAGGACGCCGGCCAGATGCTCGAGCATCGCGTGCAGCCGGCGCGCCACCTGGATGCTGTTCGCCCCGAAGAGGCGCATCTCGTTGGTGGCCAGCGCGACGAAGTCTTCCCACCGCGGAGTCGGGTAGACGAGCCTCACCTTGCCGCTGTCGTCCGTCGCGCTGCCGCTCGACAGCTCTCTGCGGCCCAGATAGAGCAGGTCGCGATGGAGCTGGTCGATCGCGAGCACGGCCGTGGTGGGGTCGTTGATGGCGGGGGAGAGGGCCCGCGCGGCGATGTCGACCATGATGCGGAAGGCGAACGCCGGATCCTGCTCGAGCGTCCGCTCGGCGCCGAAAGCGACCATGTGCATGACCTTCGCCGAATCGACGTCGCGATCCGCCGGGTAGACCCGGAACAGGGGATCGCCCTTGGGTACGAAGTCCCCCACTTGGGGCACAAGCTCGATCACGCAGTCCGCGCGCCGGGCCGCTTCGACGAGCTCGGCAGCGCCGAAGGCGAGGAAGGTGCCGGATACGCCGCCATACTCGATCACCCGCGAGGGGCCGGTGAGCGCCTCGATGGCTTGAGGCGAGCGCTCCGGCGCCGATGCGCTCCACGCGGACGGATAGACCTCGTCGAAGACCCGCCGCCCCGCCTTAGACAGAGCCAGCAGGATCGCCACGGGCCGCAAGGCGGTGCCCACCCGGTAGACGAACCAGAAGAAAACGACGATCGCAAGAAGGTTGCTCAAGATCGCGAGGAGAACCATCATTTGCGGTACGTGCCCGGTCTCGATGCGGGCGCCGGCCCCCAGCGCGAACACATAGGCGAACACGAACACTCCGATGCTGACCTGGGGAGTCCGGGTGGCGAAGAAACCGGCGATGATCCGCGGGGACAGTGCGCTGCTCGCGAGCTGCAGCGCGAGCAGCAGCGCCGACACGGCGAACACCATGAAGGTCAGCATCGAGGAGGACAGGCTGCTCAGAACCTGCCTTGCTCCGTCTTCCGAGTAGTTGAACAGCCGCCAGCCTGTCTCGAAATCGAGCCAGCGCACGATAGGCAAGGCGATTCCGGCCGCCAGCATCCAGACGAGGGGCACGAGCCAGAAGGAATATCGCAGGAAATGGCGAAGGCGGTAGCGCTGCAGCCAGGTCATGGGCGGCCTCCGGTCTCGGCGAGAAGGGCGGCGTGCCGCTGGCGCACCAGGGCGACGTGCGTCTTCAGCTGGTAGAGCAGCGGCCTGAAGGACACCGGCAGCCAGACGTCGTTCACGCGTTCCTCGAGGCGCTGCAGTCGCGCGGCGAGATCGGCGATGCGGTCCCGCGGCCCGTGCGCCAGCTCGTCGTCGAGGCCCTTCAACTCGCCGTAGAGCTTCAGCATGCGCGTGCGCATCGCCCAGGCGAACCCGGCCGGGGCGAGCTTGAGCATGGGGTAGAGTAGGCCGAGGAGGGGGATCAGCAGCACCATCAGCTGCTGGAGCAGTATCGCCATCCAGAACGGCAAGTGGCGCTGCAGGAACGGCGGCCCGGTCTTGTAGAACTGGCGCGCGTGGTCGCTGAGAGGCAGATCGACGGATTCCGGCGCCGGGAACTCCCCCGCCTTGTTGAACACGCCCGGTCCGGAGTTGGCCTGCGATGCGGCTTCGAGCAGCAGGTACTGGATCGCGGGATGCAGATCGGCGCGCACCACGAGGTTCGCCTTGGGCGCGAGCAGGGTGACGTTCTCCGGCGGGATGTTGCGCGCCATGTCGGCGACGCCTGCGGGCAGCACCACCTTGTTCAGGTAGGGATACAGGGCGACCCAGGAATCGGCCCTGGGCGCATTCACGAGATGGACGTCCTTTGCGGCGAGCAGCCGCCGCACCAGAGGCGACTCCCAGGCGTCGAGCACGACGAGCGCGTCGATCTCGCCGCGCAGAAGCTTGTCCGCCCCGTCGTTCGGCGCGAGCGCAAGCAGGCTGGCGTTTCGCCCATCGACGATCCCCAGGCGCTTCAGGAACTCCACCGCGAAGGCGCGCGTGCCGCTCCCCTCGGCGCCGACCGAAATGCGCAGCCCGCGGAAGCGCTGCCGCTTCTCCGATAGACCCCGCCCGCGGGAGAAGATCCAGAGCGGCTCGTAGAACAGCGTACCGAGCGACACCAGCCCGGGCGAGCCCTTGTGATTCGTGATGCCGCTCGGGAGGATCGCTACACTTGCCGCCGATTTCGGATCGCGCAGCAGCGCGACGTTGGCCACCGCGCCGGGAGAAGGCTCGAGCCGCAGGTCGACTCCGGCGCGGGCAAGGGACTCACGGTAGAGCTTGCCCAGCTCTGCGCTGATGCCGTCTTTGGGTCCGGTCGCCATGACGACCACGCGCGGCGGCGTGGGCTTGAGCCAGGCGAAGGCGAGCCATATCGCGGCGGCGACGACCACCGCCAGCGCGACCGCGGCCCAGACGACGGTGCTGCGCCGAAAGAACACGCCGGCGGGGGCGGCCATCGCTTGCGCCCGACGGACCTACTCTCGCTGCGGTGCGCCGATCAGGCGCCACTTCGCACCGACCTGACAGGCGTCGACGACGCTGCTCGCCTTGCGGCCGTCGGCCTCGTTGCGGACCCGCACCCGCTTGCAGCTGCGCCCGTCCTTCTGGAAGGACTTCAGTATCGTGAAGTCCCCGTGGTGCTTGGTGTCGGGGTTCTCCCAGCTCACTGTCTGGTTGTCGGGTGTCTCGTTGACGGTCTTGCGCGCCGCGGCGAGGAACATCTGCAGATCGTCCTCGTCGAAGCGCTCGGCAGGGGAATTCTTCAGCAGTGGCACCCAATTGAGCGCGAGCGCCGGACCCGCCACGACGGACGCGAGCAGTACGATCAGCGCCCCGCGCGGCGGCATGCGCCTTCGATGAGTCATGGGTTCTCTCCGATGGAGCGGAAAGTCTATAGATACTTCTCGGCCTAGGCCAGCCTGCCGCCATCGGGAGCAGCTCGCTAGGAATAGGAAAGAGGCCGTGATCCAGGCTTCAGAACCAACGGTCGACGCCGATCATCACTTTCGCGCCGTAAGTGCCCTTTACTCCCTCGCCCCAGAGCAGGCTGCCCCCCAGGAACCAGAGGCTCCAGTTGCGATCGAGGCGGCGCCCGTATTCCAACTCGCCGACCGCCCCTGTCTTGCCGTTCTGCTCCCAATCCGCCCTCGTGTTGACGGCCATCTTCACCCAGTTCGCTCCCAAGGTATCCCTGAGCGACAGGTCCAATTTGGTGTAGTTGATGTCCGGCATCGCCTCGTCGCCGGCCACCGAGTTGATCTGCTGCAGCTGCGACGTGAACCTGAGCTCGTGCGATGCCCTCATCGCCTGCGGCGCCGCAATCGCCGTACTGGCGGTCACGCCGGCGGAGAGGTGATACTTCCCCGAGCCGAGGTCCTCCGGGTCGGCGGTGGGAAAGGTGGCCTCGATGAAGTAGGACATGTCGAAGCGGCCAGCGGCGAGGGGCGAAGCGGAAGCGGACCTTGCTGTCCCCGAGCCGTGGATTGAACGGGCTGCCGCCGAAGTCCGTCTTATCGTCGGGGAAAGCCACCTGGAACGACAGCATGCCGCCCCACACGAAATTGTCCGACCTCAGGTAAGTCTTGGTGGTCTCTTCGCTCGTACCGCGATCCACGTTCTCGCGCCTGAGCTGAAGCCGGCCGTGCCAAGCCGCCTTCGAAGGCCCCGGATCGTCCTCGGCCGCCGCCACTGGGCCGCCATCCAGAGGGCTCGTCCCTGCTCCATGCGCCATCCCCAGCGCCGACAGCAGGACGACCGTCAGGCAGGGACGGAGCGACGCCGCCATGGCAGCCGGCTACCCGCGCCGCGATTGTACCGACAAGGACGGTACAGGCCATCGGCTCGCCTTGTCGATGGCAGCCGTCCTACGACTTGACGACGTACGTGTATAGCCTCGTTTTCCCGTCGACTTCCTCGGGATAGACGCCCTGGATCTCGTTGGCGAAGCCGGGAAAACGCGCGTAGCTCTCCTCGAACATGCGGAAATAGTCGAGCATGGGCTTGCAGCGCTGCGTATAGCGCTCGCCGGGGACGATCACGCCGATGCCCGGCGGATACACGAGGTTGAGCGTCGCGGCGACGCGCCCCTCGAGCCGGTCGAGGGGCAGGTAATCAACCTCGTTTGCGGCGAGCTTCTGGATCGCTTCTCGCGGGGTCATCGCGATCTCGGGAAAATGTTCCGCGCGAAACTGACGCTTCTGCAGTCCGGAGACGTCGTTCTCCCGGTAGAAGCGGTGCATGGCGACACAGAGGTCGCGCACGCCCGTCGCGGCATATTGCTTGGAGTACATCCGGTAGAAGACCGGCAGCACCTCCGCGAGGGGCGCGTTGCGGTCGAACAGGCGCTTGAAAGCGACGAGCGCGGAGATCAGCGTTCCCGCCTTGCTCGTCTCGATGCCGGGCGTCACAAGAAAGAGGATCGTGTTCAGGTCGTTCTTCTCGGGGACGATGCCGCGCTCGCGCAGGAACTGCGCTAGCACCGAGGCCGGGATGCCCCAGTCGAGGTAGGCGCCGGAGCGGCGGTCGAAGCCCGGCGTCACGAGCTCCAGCTTGCACGGGTCGACCATCGCGTAGCCGTCCTCGATGTGCCGGTAGCCGTGCCAGCTCGCGCCCTTCTTCATCTCCCAGCACTGCTTTTCCCTCAGCAGCACCTCGGTGGGAATCTCCTCCCAGGGGAAGTCGAAAGCGTCCTTGTGGTGCGGCGAGCCCCTGATCGTCACGGTATCGGGCACGAAGGGATCGAAGAACCATTTCTCCTCTTCCTTTTTCGCTTCGGAGACGAACCGGCGCTCGAGCTGGCGCAAGGTCTTGCGCATTTCGATCGCCGTGGCGATCGCCTCGTTCCACAGGTGAAAGCCGTTGCGCCCCTTCATCATCTGGGCGCCCACGTCCAGTGACGCCCACAGCGGATAGAAAGGCGAGGTGCTCGCGTGCAGCATGTAGAACTCGTTGAAGCGCTGGTGCCCGCAGTGCCGCTGCTGTCCCTCGATGTGCTTGTCCTTGACGCAGATCTGCGAGGCCTGGGAGAAGCCGGAGAGCTGCTTGTGGGTCGACTGCGTCGAGATGATGCCCGGATCGTCTGCGGTCACGTTCAGGCCCATCGCGCAGTTGTTGTGAAAGAGCGGATGGAAGGGCAGGTAGGAGCCCCAGGCCTCGTCGAACAGGATGTACTCGCAAAGGCGCCCGACGCGGTCGAGCACGTCCCGGACGTTGTAGATGGTGCCGTCATAGGTCACCGTCTGCATGATCAGCACGCGGAAAGGCCGGGGCTTCTTCCACGCCTCGGGGTCCTTGACGAGGGGGTGGTTCCTGATCTTCTCGCGGATGTTCTTCTCGTCCCAGGCATGGTAGTCGACCGGGCCGATCAGCCCCTGCGAGTTGCGGTCGGTCTCGAGGTACACGGGAATGCCGCCGGCGATCTGCAGCGCGCCGTGGTTGTTCGACTTGTGATTGTTGCGGTCGTAGAGGACGAGATCGCCTTCCTTGACGAGCGCCGAGAGCACCACCTTGTTCGAGGTCGAGGTGCCGTTCAGCACAAAGTAGGTGCGGTCGGCGCCGAGAATCTTGGCCGCTTCCTCCTCCGCCTTGCGCGCCGGCCCGGCGTGGATCAGGAGGTCGCCGAGCTCGACGTCGGCGTTGCACAGATCCATGCGGAAGACGTTCTCCCCCAGGTACTCGAAGAAGGCCCGGCCGACGGGACTCTTGCGAAAGTACATCCCGCCGTTGTGGCCCGGGCAGTCCCAGGCCTCGTTGCTGCGGTCGTTGTAGTCGGCCAGCGCCCCGAAGAACGGGGTCTTGAGCGAATTGACGTAGTCGTCGAAATGCCGGTTGACGTAGCGCGCGATGAAATCCGGGGTGTCCTCGTCGGTCAGGATGAATCCGGTGACCTCTTCCCGAAGCAGCTCGCGTATGGCTTGAATGTCATTGCGGTTGAAGACCACGATGAAAACGGGGGCCTCGAGGCCGATGTCCCTCATCTTCGCGATGATCGCGCGCGTGTCGATGGCATCGCCTTCGCGGCCCCATTCGATCAGCACTGTCCCGGTGGATGCGTCGCGCTCGACCTCGGTCAGCGCATCCTGGGTGTTGCGGACGATGTCGACCTTGATGTTGTGGGTGTCGACGAGCTTGCGGACGATCGCCTCGCCCTGCCGCCGCATGGGGGTGTGCGGCCCTTGCTCCTGCGCGACGATCAGGACCTTGTAGATGTCACGGAACCGCATGGTGCCGCGCTCAGAACTTGAACTGGCCGGTGAACTGGACGCGGGTGTCGTGGCCCGACGCTCCGTCCATCTGCTCCTTCTTGCCCCACAGGAGCTCGGCTCCCCACATCACGTTCTTCGCCGGCGTCCAGAGCAGATTGGTCGACGCGTAGCTGCCCGTCTTGAACGCGTTGAACGCCTGCCCGCTGGTGTTGTCCTGATGGTGCTGGCTGTAGCCGATCGAGCTGGCCCACTTGCCGCTCCAGTAGTGATCGTAGTAGAGCATCATTCCGATCGATTTCACCAACTGCGCTCCCTGCCCGATTCCACCGGCGGGAGCGAGATCGACTCCGCCGTCGTTGAAGTAGCTCGCGATGCCTTCGCCGTAGGTCACCTGCGTCACCACCCGGTCTCTGTCGAAGACGTTCAGCTGGCCGTCCGCGGTCACGCCCCAGCCGGTCTTCGCGCCGGATGGATTACCGTCGGGCGACGCCGTGCTCTTGTAGCCCACCGAGCGCACGAGGCCGCCGAGGTCGAAGAATCCCCAGCCGCCGTTCATGCTGTACTTGGCGACGACGTCCGGATACTTCGTCCAGCCCGTGACGCCGAGGGTCGTGGCGATATCGGCCAAGGGTGCCTTGCCTGTGTCGACCGCCGAGTTCGGCGCTTCGAGCGAGAAAGCGAGCCTGGCGGTGTCGGTCTTGTATGGCGTGTAGCGCACTTGCGGGTTGCGCACGAAGATCATTCCGCTCGGCCCCCAGTAGTCGAGGGTGTTGGGAAAGAGATCGAGGTTCATGAACAGCGTTTCGTACTGCCCGACGCCGAAGGATCCGATCTCGGCCCAGGCGTGGAGCAGGCGGAATCCCGTATTCGCGCCGCCGACGTTGAACAGGTCGAGGCTCAGGTCCGTCTTCAGCTGGCCCGCCTGGGTCGGCACGAAGCCTTTGAAGGAGATCGCGGTCTGCCGCACGCTGAAGATCGTTTCGCCGTCCTTGCCGCAGCCGGGGTCAAAGGTAGGGCCGGGGGCCGGGCAGTTGATCGGGATCGTCGAGGGGCGCAGCGTCGTGTTCCACTTCGGATCGACCTTGTTGAAATCCTGGATCAGGTCGAGCTGGACCTTGCCGCTCACCTCCATGCGTGCGGCATCGTCCTTCGGGGCGGGCTTGTCTCCCGCGGTCTGCGGCGCGATCACGGGCGCGGGCGCCGGGTCGGCGGCATACGCGGGCCAGGCCGCGACGGAAAAAAGCAGGGCCAACGGGGCGATTCTCATGTTCGTCTCCTCTCTCACTCAGGAAGCGCGACCGCGCGGAAGAAGTTCGCGGCGCGCTCGTCGGGCTCGCCGAACCACTTCGCGTAATCGGCGCGGAATTCGGGAGAGCCGTACTCCCGGCTCAAGGCCCGGTCCACGGTCAGACGGAAGTCCTCGTCGCCGCGCCGCAGCGCGAGCGCGATCTGCTCGTCGGTGAAGCGGCGCTCGTGGACCTGCAGCTGGCTCGTCGACACGGTCCGCTTGGCCGCGGCGAGCAGAATCGGTCGGTCGCCGAAGAAAACGCTCGCCTTGCGCTCGACCACCGCGCGCAATCCCTCTCCGTAGTCCTTGACCGGCACGACCTTGGCCTTGAGCTGGAATTTGCTGATCCGGTCGGCCAGCACCTTCTCGCTCGTGGTGCCCGCAACCACCGTGAACGTCTGCTCGAGCAGCAGCTGCTCGGTGGGCGTGCCGCGCCACAGCGGACCCGACGGCCCCGGACGCTCCGAGAGCGCCTTGACGAGTCCTGCAGGCGCGTCGCTGCGCAGCAGCGCGCCGACCCCGCCGAGGAAGATCGGGATCGAGAACGAGACCTCCTTGCGCCGGCCGAGCGTCACCGTGTCGGCGCCGCAGAGGAGGTCGACCTTGCCGGCGGCCAGCGCGCCGAGGCGCTCTTCCAGGGAGACGGGCACCCAAGCCACGGAGAGCGAGGCGAGCTTCAGCTCGGCCTTCACTTCGTCGGCGACCTTCTGGCACAGCGCGATCGAGTAGCCGGCCGCGTTGCCCGCGTCGTCCTTGTACGAGAACGGATTGGCGTCGACCCGGTAGCCGAAGGTGAGCTTGCCCGCCTTCCGGGCCTGGTCGAGCGTGCCGGCGGCGTGCGCGGTGCCGAGCAGCAAAGCGCACGCGAGCGCGGCGAGGATGCGTGAGCGGTTCATGGCTGTTCTCCTTTAGGCTGCGGCAGCGGCCTTCGCCGTGTCGAAACGCGGCGCGAGGAAGCCCCAGACGATGTAGGTGAGCGCAAGCACGATCGCGCCGCCGAGCACCGCATCCTTGCCCGAGGCGTAGATCGCGTAGGTCGAGTACAGCACGGCGACCAGCATCACGAAGATGTTGAGCCTGTACGATCCCTCGGAGATGCCTGCCTTGCGCAGGATCACCACCAGCGCGGAGAGCGAGATGACGTAGGGCAGCACGTTGGTAACCACGGCGAGGTTCACCAGAGCATTGAACTGCTCGCTCAGGGTCGGCGAGATCGTGGACAGGGCCATCAGCGTCTGCACGATCCCCATCACGATCATGCCGGCGACCGGCGCGCCCATGCTGTTCTGCCTGGAGAAGATCGCCGGGAACATGCGGTCGTCCGCGGCGGACTTGGCGGTCTGCGCGATGGTGAACTGCCAGCCGAGCAGCGAGCCCAGGCAGGCGAGGATCGCGAGCCCCATGATGATCGCGCCGACGGTCGGGTTGAACATCTTGGCGTAGGCGAAGCCGAACGGACCGGTCGAGTTGGCGAGCTCGGCGTTCGGCACGATCCCCTGGATCACCGTGGTCGAGAGGATGTAGACGACGCCGGCGCCGAGCGTGCCGAGCATGCAGGCGAGCGGCACGTCGCGCTTGGGATTCTCGACCGCGTCGGAGTTCTGCGCCGCCGACTCCATGCCGAGGAAGGCCCACAGCGTCAGCGCGATGCTCGAGCCCATGCCCGCACCGAGGCTCATGCCCTTCGGATTCCAGGCCTGGGCGAAGGTGTCGGCGCTGAACCAGAACCAGCCGATGACCGACAGGCCCGCGACCGGGATGATCACGCCCCACACGGTCACTGCGCCGATCTTGCCCGTGACGCTCGGCCCGCCGAAGTTGGCGACCGTGGTCAGCCAGATCAGGACGATCACGCTGATGCAGGTGGCGATCGGCGTCGCCGACATGGCGGGAAAGAAGGTCGCGAAGTAGCCGACCGCGGAGATCGCGATGGCGACGTTGCCGATCGCGAGCGAGAAGAAGTACAGCAGGAACACGACGAAGAAGCCCGATTTCCCGTAGGCGTCCTCGGCGTAGGCCGACATGCCGCCCTTCCTCTGGTTGTAGATGCCCGCCTGCGCGAAGCCCCACGCGATGGCCATCGAACCGAGAGCGGTGACGATCCACGACAGCAGCGAGATCGCGCCGACCTTGGCCATATTCGTCGGCAGCATGATGATGCCCGAGCCCATCATGTTGACGGCGACCACGACCGTCAGCTGCATCATGCTCATCTTTTTTGCGGTTGCCATGGACTCCTCCTATCTCTCGATACGTCCCTGAAATCTACGAACTCGCCGGGAAACCCTGTTGACGCAGGTCAAACATGCACATCGCTCAAGCATATCGGATGCCCTTCGCCTTCGTGGTAACCGTGGTCCCGGCTTCGCCGGCCATGATCGCGCCCAGGTCGGCGAGCGCTCCGATCGCGGCGTCCTTTCCGGTCGTCCGCGCGAACCGGCAGGCCGCCTCGACCTTGGGCCCCATCGACCCGGCCGGAAAGGGAAACGCGGAGACCGCGTCGGGACTCGCGCGGCGGATCGCCTTCTGCGTGGGCTTGCCCCAGTCGACGTAGGCGGCGTCGGCGTCGGTGAGGATCACGAGCAGATCCGCCCTCAGCTCGCGCGCGAGCAGCTCGGTAGCGAGGTCCTTGTCGATCACGCATTCCACGCCGACGAGCTTCCGGTTCGCGCCCGGCTCGTACATGGTCGGAATGCCGCCCCCGCCCGCGGCGATGACCACAGTGTTGTGCTCGAGCAGCCACTGGATTGCGCGCAGCTCGAAGATGCGCTTCGGCGACGGCGAGGGCACCACGCGCCGCCACTTGTCTCCGTCCTGCTTGAACACCCAGCCCTTTTCCTGGGCGACGCGGTCGGCGTCCGCCTTCGAATACACCGGCCCGATAAACTTCGTGGGATTCTTGAACGCCGGGTCCGCCGGATCCACCTCGATCATCGTGAGCAAGGTCGCGAGCGGGCGCTCGAAGGGGAGCAGGTTGCCCAGCTCCTGCTCGATCATGTAGCCGATCGAGCCCTCGGTCTGCGCGCCGAGCACGTCGAACGGATAGGGCTCGACCTTGGCGTAGGCGCTTTGCTGCAGGGACAGGAGCCCCACCTGCGGGCCGTTGCCGTGGCCGATGACGAGCTGGTGCTCGCGCGCGACCGGCGCGAGCGCCTCGCAGGCGATGCGCACATTGGCGCGCTGGTTCTCGGCGGTCATCGCCTCCCCGCGCTTCAGGAGCGCGTTGCCGCCGAGAGCCGTAACGACCAGCATCGCAACGCTACTTCTTTTTGGCCTCCTTCTTGGGCGCCGGTTCCACGGAGATCGCGACCGCTTCCGTGTAATTCACGAGGACTTCGTCGCCTACCTTCACGACCTTGAACTGGTCCGGGTTCTGCACGTCGAGCGTGACGGAGTTGCCCCTGGGGCCCTTGAGCGTGATCGTCTTGGCCTTCTTGTTGACGGCGGTGACTTTGGCGATTGCGGTCACTTGATGGCCCGCTGCAGCCGCGGGACGTTCGCCCGGCTTAGCCGTGACCGCCGCCGACTGCACGGTAACGCCGCCGGCGCCGGATTTCGATTTCGTCTTCTGCAGCTCCAGGCTTAGGGCCTGGACGAAGTTCACTACCACGAAATCCCCAACGTTGATCTGGTCGAAGTTCTTCACGTCGTCCCCCGCGACGACGTCGACGACGTTGCCCTGGGGACCCTTGAGCGTGACGGTCCGCGAGGCCTTGTCGATCGCGACGACCTGCGCCGTGATCTTTACGTTGCGCACGGCGGCCGCCTTGCCGGGCTCGCTGGCGACGACCGTTCCGCCGGTGACGTCGGGCTTCTGGGCGACGGCGGGAAGGGCGAGTGAGACAGCGAAGGCTGCGAGGAAGACTAGTGCCTGTTTCATGCTATTTCTCCTTACGGTTGTTGATGCGTTTATTGAGGGTCACTCGCCCAGCGTGGCCACGAGAATCGCCTTGATGGTATGCATTCGGTTCTCGGCCTGGTCGAAGCAGATATTGACCTCGGACTCGAACACGTCGTCGGTCACCTCCACGCCCTTGTCGAGGCCGAACTGCTCGGCGATGTCCTTGCCGACCTTGGTCTCGGTATCGTGGTAGGCGGGCAGGCAGTGCATGAACTTCACGTGCGCATTGCCGCTCGATTTGAGGAGGGGCATGTTGACCTGGTACTTCTTCAGCAGCTCGATGCGCTCCTTCCACACCTCCTTGGGCTCGCCCATGGAGACCCACACGTCGGTGTGGATGAAGTCCACGTCGTTCACACCCGCCTGTGGGTCCTCGGTGATCGTCAGCTTCGCGCCATGCTTCTTTTCCAGGCCACGAGCGATCTTGACGTAGTCGTCCGACGGCCACAGCTTCTTCGGGCCGACCAGGCGCACGTCCATTCCCATGAGGCAGCCGACGATCATGAGCGAATGCCCCATGTTGCTGCGCGTGTCGCCGACGTAGGCATACTTGATCTGCGAGAGCGGCTTGTCGCTGTGCTCGCGCATGGTCATCACGTCGGCGAGCATCTGCGTCGGGTGGTATTCGTCGGTCAGCCCGTTATAGACAGGGACGCCGGCGTATTTCGCCAGCTCCTCGACGACGCCCTGGCCGGCGCCGCGGTACTCGATCGCGTCGAACATGCGCCCCAGCACGCGCGCCGTGTCCTTCACCGACTCCTTGTGCCCGATCTGCGATCCCGACGGGTCCAGGTAGGTGACATGGGCGCCCTGGTCGTGGCACGCGACCTCGAATGCGCATCGGGTGCGCGTCGAGGTTTTCTCGAAGATCAGCACGATCTCCTTGCCCTTGAGGCGCTCCTGCTCGTTGCCCGCGTACTTGGCGCGTTTGAGATCCCTCGCGAGGTCGAGCAGATACTTGAACTCCTTCTGCGTGTAGTCCTGGACAGTGAGCAGCGAGCGGTTGCGAATGTTGAATGACATGCGGTCTCCGTTGGGTCAGTAGGCCGGCTCGCGCCAGATCGGGCAGGTCATGCAGTGACCGCCGCCGCGCCCGCGGCCGAGCTCCGCCCCGCGTACCGTGACCACCTCGACCCCGGCCTTGCGGAGCAGCGTGTTGGTGTGGGTGTTGCGGTCGTAGGCCACCACGACGCCGGGCTCGAGCGCGACGACGTTGTTGCCGTCGTCCCACTGCTCGCGCTGCGCCTGCCAGGCGTTACCCCCGGTCTCGACGACCCGCAGCTTCTTCAGCCCCAGCGCCTGCCTCACGACTTCGAGCAGGTGGCCCTTGTCCGGGCGGACGTCGACTCCGTCCCCTCGCCCCGGCCGCGCGCTGTAGCAGTTGATCTGGTCGACGACCTCGCGGAACACCGTGCACAGGTCCCGGTCGCAGAACGTGAAGACAGTGTCGAGGTGCATCGCGGCGCGGCTCTTGGGCATGAGGCAACCGATCACGCGGGTCGCCGCCTTGTGCCGGAACAGATGCTCGGCGACCTGATAGACCGCCTGGGCTGTTGTGCGCTCGCCCATCCCGATCAGCACCACGCCCCTGCCGATGGGCATGACATCGCCCCCCTCGAGCGTGGAGGCGCCGAAGGATTGGTCCGAATCGCCCCACCAGATCCTGAAGCCGGCGCCCTTGAAGCGCGGATGGAACTTGTAGACCGCGCGCTGCAGGAGCGTCTCGGGCTTCCGGGCCGGCCAGTACATCGGGTTGCAGGTGACGCCGTCGTAGATCCAGCACGAGGGATCGCGCTGGAAGAGCGTGTTCGGCACGGGCGGAATGAGAAACTCGGTGCCGCCGAAGGCGTTCCCGATCATCGCCCCCCATTCGCTCCTGGGGATATCGAGAATCGCGATTCCGCCGATCAGGTGCTCGGCGAGCCAGTCCGCCGGCATCTCGTTCAGCCACGGACGGAGGTGGCGCACGCCGCCGCGCCCGACGTCGTTGACGGTGATGCGCCGGTCGAGCACCCAGGCGCGCGCCACCTTGTCCTTGAGCGTCTCGGCGAGCAGCTCGTGCAGCTCGAGCACCTCGATGCCGCGCTCCTGCATCTTGAGAACGAAGTCGTGATGATCCTTTCTCGCCTCGTTCACCCAGAGCAGGTCGTCGAACAGCAGCGCGTGGCGGTTGTCCGGCGTCAGCCGTTGGTGCGCGAGCCCCGGCCGGCACACCATCACCGTGTGGAGCTTGCCGACCTCCGAGTGGACGCCGAACCGACGCTTCTCCTTTCCCCTGATCGCCATGGGGTTGCTCCTATTCCTTCACGCAGTCGACCAGCCAATGCTTCTCGCCGTCTGCGTGCTCGAATCGCAGCCCGTGGATGTCGGACTCGAACCCGGGAAAGTGCTCGTCGGCGTCGCGCGCGTACTTGAGGTACTCGATGATGGAGTCGGTCTTGAAGCGCTCGCCGGGCATGATGAGCGGGATGCCCGGCGGGTAGGGCACGATCATTACCGCGGTGACGCGCGACTTGAGCTTCTCGATCGGGACCGGCTCGACGCGGGCGTGAACGAGCATGTCGTAGGCTTCGGAAGGCTTCATCGCCGGCTCGGGCAGCTCCGTATACATCGCGTTCATCGCGTGCGCGGTGTCGTTCTTGCGGTAGCTCTCGTGCAGCGCCTGGCACAGCTCGCGCAGGCCCCAGCCCGCGTACGCGCGCCCGCCTGCGGCGGCGATGCTCGGGAGGATCTTGGCGAGCGGTGTGTTCTGGTCGTACGCGGTCTTGAAATCGACGAGCGCGTCGAGCATGGTGCTCCACTTGCCGCGCGTGATGCCGAGCGAGAACAGGATGAGGAAGCTGTAGAGGCCGGTCTTCTCAACCACCAGGCCGCGCTCCCACAGGTACTTCGTGACTACCGCGGCGGGAATCCCCGTCTGTCCGAGCTTCGCGCCCCTCTCCAGCCCGGGCGTAAGGAGGGTTACCTTGATCGGGTCGAGGAGGATGTAGTCGTCGGCGACGTTCCCGAAGCCGTGCCAGGCTGCCTTAGGGTCGAGCACCCAGTCCTTAGTCTTCGGCTCGGCCGCGAGATCGAGCCCGTCGGGCTGCCACACCTTGAACCACCAGTCGCTGGGCTTGAAGGTCTTCGCCACCGAGGCGAGCGCGCGCCGGAAGCGCATCGCCTCGTCGTGCGTCTCGGCGACGATAGACCGCCCGCTCGCGCCCTCCATCATCGCCGAGCTGACGTCGAGCGACGCGATGATGCCGTAGTGCGGGGAGGTCGAGCCGTGCATCATGAAGGCGTCGTTGAAGCGCGCGTGGTCGAGCTTCCGCGATTCCGATTCCTGGACGTGGATCATCGACGCCTGCGAGAAGGCGGCGAGCAGCTTGTGCGTGGACTGGGTCGCGAACACGAGCGGGTGCTTGGAGCGGGGGAAGCCGCGTGGCACCCCCATGCCGTGGCGTCCCGCGTAGAACTCGTGGGCCGCCGCGTAGGCGTACCAGGCTTCGTCGAAGTGCAGCGCGTCGACCGCGTCGCCCACTGTCTTCTTGATCAGCTCGGCGTTGTAGCACAGGCCGTCGTAGGTCGAGTTGGTGACGACCGCGATGCGCACGCCGCCCTTGGCGCCGCGCGCGATCGGGCTCGCCGCGACCTTCTTCCTGATCGCTTCGGCCGAGAACTGGTCGAGGCTGATCGGCCCGATGATGCCGTAGTCGTTGCGCGAGGGCAGGAAGTAGATCGGCGTCGCCCCCGTCATGATGAGCGAGTGCAGCAGCGACTTGTGGCAGTTGCGGTCGACGATCACCAGGTCGTCGCGCCCGGCCATCGAGTGCCACACGATCTTGTTCGCGGTCGAGGTGCCGTTGGTGACGAAGTAGGTGTGGTCGGCGCCGAACACCCGCGCGGCGTAGGCTTCGGCCTCCTTCACCGGCCCGGTGTGGTCGAGCAGCGATCCCAGCTCGGGCACCGAGATCGACAGATCCGAGCGCAGCGTGTTCTCGCCGAAGAACTCGTGCAGGGCGAACCCTGCGGCGGACTTGGTGAAGCCCACGCCGCCCGCGTGCCCGGGCGTGTGCCAGGAGTACGCCGAGCGCTCCGCGTGCCGGGCGAGCGCCTTGAAAAACGGCGGCAGCAGGTTCTCGAGATAGTCGGAGGCCGCGCGCATCACCTGGCGCGCGAGGAAGGGCACCGTGTCCTCGTAGAGGTAGAGGATGCTGTGCAGTTCGCGCAGCGCCTCGACCACCCCGGGCGAGGCCTCCTCGACCGTCTGCTGCGAGCCGATTGCGATGATCGGGAGGCCGGGGGCGCGCTCGTGCACGGTCTTCAGGCGCGCGACGGCGACCTTCAGCGACTCCGGGTCGCGTCCGACGCCGCCCGGATCGAACAAGATGGCCGAAAGGCCGCGGTGAGCGCCGGCGATGATCTGCGCGTCGGCAGCGTTGTTGACCGCGATCGCCTTCCAGCCGTTCTGCTCGAGTTCCTGCTGCAGCTGCTTGAGGCGTGTCCCGGCGACGGTCGGCGAGCCGACCTCTAGGTGGGCGATGAGGATGGGGAACTTCTGGCTGAGGAACATGACGTCACCGATCGAAGTGCACAACTTTACGATGTTGTGGGTACCGTAGGGTCGGGGTATTGATGCAGGTCAAATGCGAACGTGTAGCCGGCTCATACACTGCGGCATTCGAACATCGCGCGGGCCGGCGCTCAATTGGACCAAGGTCCAATATCTCGCGCCCGTGTCAGGCAATACCCTACCGCAAGGAGATGCCATGGCCCGCACACGAGCGGCTGACGAATCCAACGGCAAGCTCAAGCGCAAGGAATACGAAAAGGAGCTGCGCCGGCTCCAGGCAGAGCTGTGCCATCTCCAGGCCTGGGTGAAGCACAAGGGCCTTCGGATCATCGTCATATTCGAGGGGCGGGACGGGGCAGGCAAGGGTGGCACCATCCGCGCCATCACCGAGCGCGTCAGCCCGCGCGTGTTCAGGCTGGTGGCGCTGCCCGCGCCTTCGGACCGCGACAAGTCGCAGATGTACATGCAGCGCTACATGGCGCATTTCCCGGCGGCAGGCGAGATCGTCATCTTCGACCGGAGCTGGTACAACCGCGCCGGGGTCGAGCGCGTCATGGGCTTCTGCACCGAGGAGCAGTGCGAGCGCTTCCTCGACCTCTGCCCCGACATCGAAAAATACATCATCGAAGCCGGCATCGTCCTCATCAAGTACTGGCTCGAGGTCAGCAACAAGGAACAGGAGCGGCGCTTCGAGGCGCGCATCACCGATCCCCTGCGGCAGTGGAAGCTCTCCGTCATGGACCTGCCTTCGCGCGAGAAGTGGTACGAGTACTCGCTCGCGCGCGACGCGATGCTCAAGGCCACCGACACCCGGCACGCGCCTTGGCACATCCTGCGCTCGGACGACAAGAAGCGGGCGCGGCTCAACTGCATCGCGCACCTGCTCGAGCAGATTCCCTACAAGAAGCTGCCGCGCGCGAAGATCGACCTGCCCAAGCGCTCGAAGAAGCGCAAGTACGACGACCAGGCGGCGCTCAAGGGGCGGCGGTTCGTTCCGGAAAAGTATTGATTTCGACGTGCGAGGAAAGAGATGAAGCTCTGGCTGGGGAACGTAGCGCCGGGCACCACGGACGATGAGATCCGCGAATTTGTGAAGAAATACTCGCCCGGCGTGGAGATCAAGAAGGTCGATCGTATCGAAGGCGATGGCACGCGGCCCGCGGTGTCGGTGGAATTCGTCGATCCTCCCTTCGGAGCGGTGCAGAAGATCGCCATGCGCCTGCACAGGATGCAGTGGAAGGGCCGAGAGCTTTTTGCCCAGACCATGAGATTCTGAGGGGCATGCACGCTCACCTCATTGCATCCCGTACATCCATCAACGCTTCGTCCACGTAATCGAGACGGATGAGGCCGACCCGCGGGTGGTCGAGGTCGAGGATGACGTAGATCGTCACGGTCATCATCAGGGCGAAGCCGATCATATGCAGGTTGGTCGCGAACGCCTTGCCGCCGGCCAGGCCGTAGCCGATCAGGAGCGAGCAGATCAGCGTTAGCACGACCAGCGCGAAGAGGATGACCACCGGCGTGTGGGTCCGCAGCGCAACGAGCCGGGTGGTCGTGATGTCGATCATGTCGTTCAGCGCGGGCAGGAGCAGGAGGGATGCCTGGGGCGAAGCGTTCTTCAGCGCCGCGACCGCATCGCTCCAGATCTCGGTCTGGAGGGCGGTTGCCCGCGACGCCGCGGCGTTCGAAGCCTGCATGTTGGGGAGGGCGCGATAGACCGCGATGCGCGCCTCGGTGTAGCCGCGGAACTTCGCGCGCAGGGCGGGCTGCGCCGCGGCCGGCAGCAGGTCGAGGCGCAGGTAGGCCGTTCCGATCGCGTTGGCTTCCTGCACGGTCTGCGCGCGGCGGGTGTCGAAGCGCGAGGTCGCGCCCGAGAAGGTGAAGGCGACCATCAGCCCCAGCAGGGCGTAGATCGCGGTCTCGACGGTGACGAGGCCGACGCGCTCGCGCTCGGTTTCTTCCCGGGTTCGCTGACCGCCGATCCGCCGGCCGAGCCAGACGAACAAGAGGATGCAGACGAAGAGGCTCGGAAGAAATACGAACACCACGGCGTTGTCGCTCATCGGGTCTCCTTGTTCTTCGGCCGATCCTCTTCACTCCACCATCCGCCCCCGAGCGCCTGCAGCAGCGCCGCGGAGTCGGCGTAGCGGTCGGCGACCGCCTGCGTCTGGTCGAGGCGCGCGGCGCGGAGCTTGCGCTGGGCGTCGAGCAGCGACAGGAAGCTCACGCCGCCCGCTTCGTAGCGGGAAGAGACGATGTCGTGGTAAGTGCGCGCCTGCGCGGCGGCTTCGGCGCGCTCCCTGAGCTTCACCGCGTCGGTTTCCAGCGCGCGGAGGGCGTCGGCGACGTTCTGGAAGCCGAGCAGCACCGCTTCCTTGTACGCGGCGCCGGCCTGCTCGTACGCCGCGACCGCGGAGCGGCGCTTCGCCTGGAGCTCGTCGCCGTGGAAGATCGGCTGCGTGAGCGAGGCGCCCAGAAGATAGAAGCCGGTGCCGCCCGCAAACCAGTCGCCGCCGCTCGAGGCGAGCGAGCCGCCGGTGGCCGTGAGCGTGATCTGCGGATAGAGGTTGGCGGTGGCGACGCCCACCCTCGCCGCGGCCTGCCTGAGCAGCGACTCGGCGGCGCGGATATCCGGCCGCTGGCGCGCGAGCTCCGAGGGCAGGGAGAGCGGCAGCTCCTCGGGCAGCTGCAGCTCGGAAAGGCGGAATTCCGGGAGCCCGGCCGTGGAGGGCGGCCGGCCGGTGTAGACGGCGAGGCGGTGGCGAACCTGCTCGAGCTGGCGGCGCAGCTCGGGGAGCATGGCGCGGTTCTGCGCGAGCTCGAGGCGCTGCGCGACGATGTCGGCCTTCGCGGCGCTGCCGATCTGCTCCAGGCGCTCGGCGATCGCGAGCGAGCGCGCCTGCAGCGCGATCATCTCCTCGGTGAGCGCAACCTGCTCGCGTAGCGACGCCTCGCGGATCGCGGCGGTGACGACGTTGCCGGCCAGCATCAGGCGCGCGGCCTCGAGCTCGTAGCGCTGGTAGTCGGTCTCGGCGCGCAGCGCGTCCAGCTCGCGGCGCGTGGACCCGAACAGGTCGAGCGTGTAGGAGACGCTGACCGAGGCGAGAAAGAGGTTGAGCGGCATCGCCACCGGCAGCGCCTGAACGCCGAGCGATTGCGGGTGGACGTCGACGCGGTTCGCGGAGAGCTTGGCGTCGACCCGCGGATACTGCGTTCCGGTCCGGGCGCTGTAGTCTTCCTCGGCCTGGCGCAGCCTCGCGCCGGCGCGGGCGAGCGTGGGACTGCCCTCGAGCGCCTCGCGCACCAGCTGGTCGAGCGAGGGCGAGCGGAACAGCGTCCACCACTGCGCCGGGATGTCCTGGCCCGAGGCGATGCGCTGCGCCTGCCCGCCCGCGACGTCGGCGGAGGCGGTCTGCGCGGCGACCGGCGTGGGCGTGTAGCTGTCCGTCGCGGGAACGGTTGGGGGCTGCACGGGCTCGCTCGCGCACGACGCGAGGAGAGCGCAGAGGAGGACGGCGCGGCGCACGGCTAGTCGAGCGTCCTGCGGTAGAAGATCAGCGCGATCGACATCACCACGACGGTGAACACCATGATCGGCCAGATATTGGTCCACAGGTCCGCCCAGTCGTTGCCCTTGAGAAGGATCCCGCGCACCAGGCGCATGAAATAGGTCGCGGGCAGGACCCCGCCGACGGCCTGCGCCCAGCCGGGCATGCCCTGGAAGGGGAACATGAACCCGGAGAGCAGCATCGTCGGGAGGAAGTAGAAAAACGTCAGCTGCATCGCCTGGAGCTGGTTCTGCGCGAGCGACGAGATGGTGATGCCGATCGTGAGCTGCGCCGCGATGAAGAGCAGAGCCACCGTATACAGCACGAGCACGCTGCCGACGAAAGGCACGCGGAACAGATACACCGCGGCGAGGAGGATGATGCTCGACTGGATCAGGCCGATGAAGATGTACGGCACGATCTTCCCGGTCATCACCTCGAGCGGCTGCGCCGGGGTCGCGAGCAGGTTCTCCATGGTGCCGCGCTCGCGCTCGCGCGTCATCGCAAGGCCGGTCATCATCACCATGGTCATGGTGAGAATCACGCCCATCAGCCCCGGGACGATGTTGTGCTGGGTGAGCCCCTCGGGGTTGTAGAGCTTGTGCACGCGCACGTCGAAAGGCGGCTGGCCTGCCGCGAGCGGGGCGAGCGCACCCTGCAGATCCTTCTTCGAGACCGACAGGGCGAGCTCGCGCACCGAGGCAATCGCCGCACCCGCCGCCGCGGGATCGGTCGCGTCGGCCTCGATCAGCATCGCGGGGCGCTCGCCGCGCAGCAGCCTGCGCGTGAAGTCGATCGGGATATTCACCACGAACTGCACGTCGCCGCGCGCCAGCGCGGCGCGCGCGTCCTCCTCGTTGTCCAGCTCCCTCACGAACTCGAAGTACCCGCTCGTCCTCATCGCGGCGAGGTAGCTGCGGGTGAATTCGCTCTGGTCGCCCCTCAGCACCGCGGTGTGCAGGTGCCGGGGGTCGGTGTTGATCGCATAGCCGAAGACGATGAGCATGATGATCGGCATTCCGACGACCATGGCGAAGGTGATGCGATCGCGCTTGAGCTGCAGGAACTCCTTGAGCACGATGCCCCACCAGCGCGTGACCGAGAAGATCCTCATCGCCCCGGTCCGTAGTTGTCGGTCGACTGTTCCATGAGGTGGATGAACACGTCCTCCAGCCCCGTCGCGGCGGGCTCGATGCGGCAGGAGCTGCCCGCCGTGGCGCGGCGCACGGCCGCCTCGAGCGCGGCGGCGTCGCGCCCGGTCGCGTGCAGCCGCGTGCCGAACGCCGCGAGCTGGTCGATCCCCGGCTGGCCGCGCAGGCGCTCGGCTACGGCGCCCAGGTCTCCGTCGGAGACGGCCCAGGTGGCGAGGCCCTGGCTGGAGATGATCTCGTCGGCGGTGCCCTGAACCATGAGTCTCCCGTAGGAGATGTATGCGAGCTTGTGGCAGCGCTCCGCCTCGTCCATGTAGTGCGTGCTGACCAGCACCGAGATGCCCGTCGCGGCGAGCGCGTGCAGCTCCTCCCAGAATTCGCGCCGCGCGCTCGGATCGACGCCCGCGGTCGGCTCGTCGAGGAGCAGGAGCTCGGGCCGGTGCAGCATGCAGGCGGCCAGAGCGAGCCGCTGCTTCCAGCCGCCGGACAGCGCCCCGGCGAGCTGCGCCGCGCGCGCCGTAAGGCCGAGCCCCTCGAGCGAGCGCTCGACCGCCTCGCGGCGCGAAGGCATCTCGTAGACCCGGGCGATGAAATCCAGGTTTTCGCGTATCGACAGGTCCTCCCAGAAGGAGAAGCCCTGGGTCATGTAGCCGACGCGGCGCTTGATCTCCCTGCTCTCACGGCGGATGTCGTAGCCGAGGCAGCTGCCGGACCCCGAATCGGGCGTGAGCAGGCCGCACATCAGGCGGATGGTGGTGGTCTTGCCGCTTCCGTTCGGCCCGAGAAAGCCGAAGATCTCCCCGCGGCCGACGCGCAGCGACACGTCGTTCACGACGTGCTTGTCGCCGAAGTGCTTGTTGAGCCCCCGTACGTCTATGGCGGGACCGTTGTTCATTTCAGCGTCGCGGCCACGGGCTGTCCCGGGCGCAGCTTCGGCGCGTTCTCCGGGGAGGGCCGGGCCTCGACCAGGAACACGAGCTTGGCGCGCGTCTCGTTGCTGTAGATGACCGGAGGCGTGTACTCGGGCTCGTTCGAGATGTAGCTCACCTGCGCGGGGATCTCGCCCTCGCAGCCGTCGCAGCGCAGCGCGACCGCGCGCCCGGGCTTGAGCGCTCCGGCGACGGGCTCGGGCACGAAGAAGCGCACTTTCACGTTCGCGGGCGGCAGCATGCGCACCACGGGGCTCCCTGCGGGAACCCATTCGCCGACGCGATAGAGCGTGTCGGCGACGAGCCCGCCCTGCGTCGCCGACACGTGCTTCTGGTCGAGCCGCCACGCCGACTGGTCGGTGGCGGCGCGCGCCGCGGCGACCTGCGCGTTCTGCGCCCGGATCTGGTCCTGGCGCGCCGGCAGCCGCGACACCTCCAGCTGCCCCTCGAGCTCGCGCACGCGCGCAACCTTGATCGCGTAGTTGGCGCGCGAATCCTCGAGCTGGGCGCGCGCGATCCCGCCGACCTCGAACTGCGCCTCGTCGCGCTTGAGCTGCTGCGCCGCCTGCAGCTCGGCGGCGCGCGCCTGGGCGAGCTGCGCCTCGGCGACGTCGAGCTCCGGGTTGCGCTTGCCCAGGCGCAGGTCGGCGAGGTGGGCCTGCGCAGCCTTCAGCTGCTCCTGCGCCTGCTCCTTCGCCGCCGTCTCCTGGTCGTCCTCGAGCTGGAACAGCGGCGCCTTGGCCTCCACAGTCTGGCCGCGCTGCACGAGCAGGCGCTCGAGGCGCCCGCCGACCGGCGAGGCGACGTAGACGTACTCGCCCTCGACGTAGCCCTGATACGCCGGCGCGGGATCACCGGAGCATCCGGCGAGGTTGACGCAGATCAAAGGCAGGGCGGCGAGAGCCGCTATGTTCCTCTTCCCGGACATCAAAACAGTGTAGCCGCGTCCCGGCGGTCGCGGCAACGCGGCGCGCGCATTGTTGATGTAGGCTTCGCGCATGAGGCGGGTCCTCGTCCTCTCGGTCGCCGCGGCGCTCGCAGGTTGCGTCACGATCACGTCGTCCTCGCTCGGGACCTTCGCCGGCGTCATGCCCTGCGCCGACTGCGCCGGAATCCTCACCGAGCTGCGCCTGTACGCGGAGCAGGGGCGCCCGACGCGCTTCGAGCTCACCGAGACCTACCTCGGCAGCCGCGACGGCGACCGCAGCATCGGGACCGCGGGCCAGTGGGGCACGCTGCGCGGCTCGGCGGACGACTCCGGCGCGACCGTGGTCCAGCTCGACCTCGGCAGCGTCAGCACGCACCGGAATTTCCTCAAGGTGGGCGAGGACGAGCTGCGGCGGATCGACGCGAATCTGCGCGAGATCCCCTCGGCGGTTCCGCACTCGCTGCACCGCGTGTCCGAGCTCCCCGCGGTGACCCTGCTGGAAACGGATTCCGGGAGGACGGTCGAGGTCGAGCCCGGGCAGCGCGTCTTCGTGGTGCTCGCCGCCAACCGCGCGACGGGCTTCGGCTGGTCGATCGAGTCCTCGGGAACGGGCCTGCTGACAACGCTGGGCGCGCCAATCTACGCGCGGGGGACGGCGCTCGGGTCGGAAGGGACCGAGATGTGGTTCTTCGGAGCGACCCTCAAGGGCAGACAGGAATTGCGCTTCCAGTACCGCCGGCCGTTCGAGCCGGGAGTGCCCGCGGTCAAGACCGTGAGCTTCACCGTCGTGGTGAGCTAGCCGCTCAGGCTATGGTCGTCTCACCCATCAATGCCACGTGGATTCCGCGTGTGATGGGCTTACTCCGGACGGCCTCCCGTCCGACGCCGGCGAGGACCTCGAGCTGAACGCGGCTTCCGCCCGCTCCGCCGAGGATGGGCCGAAGCCCCGCGAACAGCCCGACGGCCTCCGCATGGCGGCCCTCGGCCCAGGCGGCGAGGGCGCGCAAGGCAGGAACGGTGATCTGCGTCGCGCGCTGCGCGGCGTAGTCGGAGCCCTGCGCGCGACGCTCGATGGCGTCGCGCAGCCGCTGCGCCCGCCCCGGGATCCCCGCCGCGAAGTGCGCAAGGCCGGCGTGCAAATCGACGAACGGCCAGAATCCCGGGGTCAGCTTGCGCTCGAACGCGTCGGAGATCCTGCGCCAGCGGCCGTTGTCCGGGACCCCTTCGGCGGCGAGGCGCCACAGGAGGCCGGTGGCGTCGCAGGCCTCGATCGCCGAATCGTCGCTCGCCGGGAGGAGCCACTCGTCGAGGGTGCCGAGCGCCGCGTCAAGGTCGCCCGAGTCGGTGTCGAACATGGCGAGGTGCCAGGCGTTGTGGGTGCACATGCGGCTGTCCGTGTACCACTGCCCGCGCTGCTCGCGCATCCACTGCGATCCCTTCCGGGCCCGGCCGGATTCGGCGATCGCGTGCGCCACCGAATGCACCCCCATCGGGCAGGACGCGTCTCCCGCCAGCGCCTCGCACCCCAGTGCCTCGGCGCGAGCGGCGTCGCCGTTCTCCGCGTGCGCGAACGATGCGAGGGCGAGCAGGGCTCCGTATCCGGGCTGATCGCGCGACCAAGCCGGCATGACCGAATCGACCACCGCGCAAAGCTGCTCGTGCCAGCCGAGAAAGAAGTAGCAGGACTGCGCGAGGCGCAGCGCGAGCAGGTCGCGCGGCCATTGATCGAGGACCGCCGCATAGCGCCCGGCGGCGAGGACAGGATCCCCCGCGAGCCAGGCTTCCGCCGCCGCGAGATGGGCGCGGGTGCGGGCCGACGCGGCCGTCCTGGGGCCGGTCGCCAGCACCTCGGTGAGAGCGGGGAGGGCGTCCGGGCTCTTCGCGAGAACGGACGCGCCGGCGCGGATCGTCTGCGCGCGGTCGAACTCCGGGTCGCCAGGACCGATTGCGCGCAGGTCGGCGACGGGATCGCCGACCGCGCACAGCAGGTGATCGAGGGCAAGAGCAGTCGCTTTCATGGCAATGCGGATTCTGCCCGCGCGGGGGAGCCGGGACTTGACCCGGACGCCTGCCTTATTTGCAGCGGCGCCGGCTTTCAACCGCCTGGCGCCGGTGTCAGAATTGGCGCAGCGTCCCAGCTTCCGGAGGCACAGCCATCGGGAAAGCCGCGCTCTCTCTTGTTCTGCTCGTGACGACGGCGCACGCCGCGCCCGTCACCGGCCTCGACACGGACCTCAAGCCCTGGAGCGGCGATTTCGACGGCATGCTCGAGCGCCGAGTCGTGCGCGTGCTCGTCCCCTACAGCCGGACGCTCTACTTCAACGACAAGGGCGCGCAGCGCGGCCTGGTCGCGGACTCGCTCAAGGACTTCGAGATCTACCTGAACAGGCGATACAAGCTCAAGACCCGCCCGATCACCGTGGTCGCGATTCCGACCACGCGCGAGGCCTTGCTCCCCGGTCTGCTGAAGGGAGAAGGAGACATCGCGGCGGGCAATCTCACCGTCACCGCGGAGCGCCGGAAGACGGTCGATTTCTCCCTGCCGGTGACTAAGCACGTCGTCGAGATCATGGTGACAGGGCCGGCGTCGCCCGCGCTCTCCTCGCTCGACGATCTTTCCGGGCAGGAAGTGCACGTGCGCGGCTCGTCCAGCTATCACGAGAGCCTGTCGCGGCTGAACGAGCGGTTTCGCACCGGGGGAAGGCCGCAGATCGCGCTCACGCTCGTGCCCGATGCGCTCGAGGACGAGGACATGATGGACATGCTGGGCGTGGGCCTGCTGAAGCTGATCGTGGTCGACGACTGGAAGGCGAAGCTCTGGGCGGGATTGCTCCGCGGCAGGATCAAGCCGCGACCGGACCTTGCCGTGTCGGAGGCCGGCGATACCGCATGGGCGTTCCGCAAGGAGAGCCCCAAGCTCGCGCAGGTGGTCGACCGCTTTATCCGCACGCACCCGAGCGCGCTCGCCGCGGGCTTCAAGACTTACCCGGGCTATCTCAAGCAACTGCGGAACGCGACCTCTGACGCCGACTGGAAGCGCTTCGAGAAGACGGTGGCGCTCTTCCGAAAATACGGCGAGCGCTACAGCTTCGACTATCTCATGGTCGCCGCGCTCGGCTACCAGGAGTCCGGGCTCGACCAGAACGCGCGCAGCCATCGGGGCGCGATCGGCATCATGCAGCTCATGCCCGAGACGGGCCGGACGCTCAAGGTGGGCGACATCACCCAGGTCGAGCCCAACGTCCACGGCGGCTTCAAGTACCTGCGCCAGATCTACGACAGTCACCTGGACACCGAGGGTCTCGACGAGCAGAACCGGACGCTCTTTGCAATCGCGGCGTACAACGCCGGGTCGGGCCGCATCGCCAGCCTGCGCGCCGAGGCGGCGAAGAAGGGTCTCGACCCCAACATGTGGTTCAACAACGTCGAATTGATCGCCGCACGCCGCATCGGCCAGGAGACGGTGGTCTACGTGCGAAACATCTACAAGTATTATGTAGCCTACAAGCTGCAGCTCGAGACGCTCGAGGCGCGGCGCGCCGCGGCGTCGAGGGTCGAGGGCATGAAGCCCTAGAAACTGGAGCCGCATGAAAACGATTCGGCTCGGCCCGCACGTGAAGCGATTCACCCACAGTGGTCGCACCCGGACCGTCGCGATCTGGGCGGGGAGCCTGCTCGCGCTCTACGTTGTCCTCGGCTTCCTCATCGCCCCGCCGCTCGTCCGCTGGCAGCTCGAGCGCATCCTCGCCGAGCAGCTCGGCCGCAGGGTCGAAGTCGAGCGCGTGCGAATCAATCCTTTCGCCCTCTCCGTGGCCATCCAGGGATTCGCCCTGAAGACGCGCGAGGGGAGCGAGAACGATTTCGCCTTCGACGAACTGTACGTGGATGTCGCTGCGTCATCGCTGTTCCGGCTCGCTCCGGTGGTCGAGTCCGTGCACCTCTCGAAGCCCTTCGTCCGCGTTGTCCGCAACCAGGACAAGTCCTACAGCTTCCAGGACATCATCGACCGGTTCGCGAACCGGCCTCCGTCGCCGCCCGGCCCCGCGCCGCGGTTCGCTTTCTACAATATCGTACTCACCGACGGCAGCATCGAGTTCGACGACCGGCCGGACAAGTCGCACCAACTGGTGAGCGACCTGCAGATCGGGATTCCATTCATCTCGAGCCTGCCGAGTCAGATCGACATCACCGTTCAGCCCCGCTTGGCCGCCAAGGTGAACGGCGCGCCGATGGAGCTGCTCGGCGAGACCAAGCCCTTCGAGGACACGCGCGAAACCAGGCTGCGCATCGATATCGACGAGCTGTCGCTCGCCAAGTACTCCGAGTACATGCCTGCTTCCATGCGCGTTCGGATCGAAAGCGGCACCCTCACCACCCGGCTGGTGCTCGCGCTCTCGATGCAGAACGAGCGGCTGCACACGCTCACGCTCTCCGGCACCGCGGCGCTGAAGAACTTCGCCGCCCTGCGCACAGACCGAACGCCTCTCGTCGCCATCGGTGGCCTGAGCGTCGATATCGGCGCGCTGGACCTCGTCAACCGGCGCGCCGCGATCAAGAGTGTGCGCGTCGAGTCGCCGAGGGTCGACATCGTGCGCCACAAGGACGAGCAGCTCAATTTCGCGGGCCTCGTTCCCGAGTCGACCAAGGCGGATGACGCGGAATCGGGTCCGCCTTTCGGCTTCAGCGTCGCGGAGATCGCGCTGTCGCGGGGCGCGGTCCGCGTGCTCGATGAGACGACTCCGGGGCAGCCGTTCCGATTCGTGCTCGACAACCTCTCGCTGAGCGTCGCCGGTCTGGGCAACGCGCCCGAAGACAAGGCTGCGATACGCCTGGCCTGCGATGCCGGCAAGGCGAGGCTCGCGGTCGCCGGGACGCTCGCCATCGCGCCCGAGTTGTTCGTCGACGCGAAGGCGAGCGTGAAGGATGTCGACCTGCTGCCGCTCACCCCGTACACCGTGAAGTACGTGGGGTACACCGTCCATGAGGGCAAGCTTTCGCTCAAGGTCTCGTACCTGATCGACAAGCGCAAGGTCTCCGCCGACAACAACGTCTACCTCGACCAGCTCACCTTCGGCGATCGGGTCGAGAGCCCGACCGCGACCAGCCTGCCGGTGCTGTTCGCCGTGGCGCTGCTGAAGGACAAGGACGGCGTCATCGACCTGGACCTGCGCGTCTCGGGCTCGCTCGACGACCCGCATTTCAGCCTGCGCGGCGCCTTCGCCAGGGCACTGGAGAGCGATCTCGACAAGGCGGTGACTTCGCCGTTTGCGCTCATCGGGGCAGCCTCGGGCGCAGGCGAAGGGCTCGCCTACGTTGAGTTCGCGCCGGGATCGGTCGCGCTCGATGCGGGCGCTGTGCAGAAGCTCGACGTGCTCGCCAAGGCGCTCGACCAGCGGCCGGGTCTCAAGCTCGATGTGAGCGGCCGCGTCGACCCTGAGCGCGACCGCGCCGCGCTCAGGGCCGCGGGGGTCGAGAGCAAGGCGGCGAAGCTCGACGACGACTTGAGGCAGCTCGCCAACGCCCGCGCGCAGGCCGCCAGGGACTGGCTGATCGGGCAGGGAAAGCTCGCGGCGGACCGCGTGTCCGTCATTTCGCCGAAAATGAATTCCGACGGCATCAAGGACGCGGGCAAGCCGACCCGGGCGGACTTCTCGCTCAAGTGAGTTAAGATGGAACAATGAAGCGTTTCGTCATCGCTTCGGTGTGCATGCTCGCCGCCGCCTCCGCGTACGCGCAGCAGGCGGGCACGCCGCCGCCCCCACCGCTGCAGGTCGATCCGGCGCTGGTGGGCTCCGCGAAGTTCAAGCCCGAGGAGCTCGAGGCGATCGTGGCGCCGGTCGCGCTGTACCCGGATGCGCTCCTCGCGCAGGTGCTGATGGCGTCGACCTATCCGCTCGAGATCGTCGAAGCCGCGCGCTGGTCGAAGGAGAATCCGGGCCTGAAGGACCAGGCGCTGCAGGACGCGCTGCAGAAGCAGAGCTGGGATCCGAGCGTGAAGGCGCTCGCGGGCTTCCCGTCGGTTCTGCAGTCGATGAACGACAAGCTCGACATGACCCAGAAGCTCGGCGACGCCTTCCTCGCGCAGCCGAAAGACGTGACGGACGCGGTGCAGCGCCTGCGCGCCAAGGCGATGGCCGCGGGAAACCTCAAGTCGGGCAAGGAGCTGACGTACACCAGCCAGAAGGACGGCGACCAGACCATCATCGTCATCGAGCCCACCGAGCCCGAGGTCGTCTACGTGCCGGCCTACGGCCCGGCGATATACGGGCCGTGGCCGTACCCGATGTACCCGCCTTACTACTACCCGCCGCCGCCCGCGTATCCGGCGGGAGGGTTCTGGTTCGGGTTCACCGTGGGCATCATCATCGGCGGTGGCGTCTGGGCGCGCCCGGTCTGGCACACGGGCGGCGTCGTCATCAACGTCAACAACTTCAACCGGGTCAACCACACCAACATCAACAACCCGAACTGGCAGCACAGCCCCGAGCACCGCAAGGGCGTGGGATACCGCGACCAGGGCAGCCGCGACAAGTTCGGCCAAGGCCAGCGTCCCGGCGCGGACACGCGCGAGGCCTACCGTGGCCGCGCCGAGGCGGGGCAGCGCGACATCGCGCGCGGTGGACCCGAGCAGTTCGGCGGGGGAGACCGCGGTGACCGCGGCGCCGGCGCCTTCGACGGAGTCGGCCGCGGCGGCGAATCGCGCGACTTCAGCAACCGCGGTGCCGCGAGCCGGGGCGGCGGAGGATTCCAGGGTGGGGGAGGATTTTCGGGCGGCGGCCGTGGTGGCTTCGGGGGCGGCGGTGGCCGCGGAGGCGGACGCAGATGAGATACGTGCTTGCCGTATGTTTCCTGGCGGCGAACCTTGCCCACGCGGCCGGCGCGAGGACGTTCGCATCGCCGGAGGAAGCCGTGCAGGCGCTGGTCGCCGCGGCACGGGCGAACGATACCAGGGCGATCCTCGCCGTGCTCGGCCAGGAGGCGAAGGAGATCGTGCGCTCGGGCGACGCGGCTACCGACAAGCAGGCACGCGAGCGCTTCATCAAGGCTTACGGGGAGGCGAACAAGATCTCGAGACCGAACGACGGTATGGCGCTGCTCCTCGTCGGGAAGGACGAGTGGATCATGCCTATCCCGATGGTGAAGGACGCCTCAGGCTGGCATTTCGACGCCGCCGAAGGCAAGGAGGAGATCCTCAACCGGCGCATCGGCCGCAACGAGCTGCACGCCATCCAGGCGGTGCAGGCGTATGTGGACGCGCAGAAGGAGTACTACCTGCGCAACCCGCGCAACGACAAGCTGCTGCAGTACGCGCAGAAGCTCGTGAGCGGCAAGGGCGGCCGCGACGGGCTCTACTATCCGGTCAAGGCCGGTGAGCCAGCGAGCCCGCTCGGACCCCTGTTCGACCGGCTGCGGCCGGCGGCGAAAGGTGAGGCGGAGAAGCACACGCCCTACCACGGCTACTACTACCGTATTCTCAAAGGGCAGGGCCCGGACGCGCACGGCGGCGCGTACAGCTACCTCGCGCAGGGGCACATGATCGGGGGCTTCGCGCTGGTCGCCTGGCCCGCGGCCTACGGCAACACCGGCATCATGACCTTCATCGTCAACCAGGACGGCCTCGTCTACCAGAAGGACCTGGGGCGCGGAACGAGCGCTGCCGTACGGAAGATCCCGGTGTTCAACCCCGACAAGAGCTGGAAGCCGCTCTAGGCGCTGAAGCTCGCCGCCCGGATCGCGTTCTCCGGCAGCTTCTTGGGCGCGGGATAGGCCTGGATGTACTTGATGCTCTCCATGGGAATGATGAGCAGCGCGCCGTCGGCCTCGACGATGAGGTGACGCGCCGCGAGCGCCTCCTTGAGCTTGATCACCTGCGCGCTTTCATTGGGGGTCTGCACCGGAAAATCGAGCTTCATCTGCGAGCCATCCATATAGTGGATGGTCATTTCGCGCTTGTCCGCCATCACCGTCCTCCGCATAGAAGAGACGGGACAGTCTATCATTCGACCCCACCATGAGCGTCCATCGCGCCGCGCGCTACGCCGCATACGCCGCGGCGGTTCTCGCAATCCTGATCGTCGGCGCGGCCCTTCTCGTGCCGATCTTTCTCGATACGCCGGCCGTGGAGCACGAGATCCAAGCGAAGCTCTCGCAGCTGGTGCAGGGCGAGGTCGCGTGGGAGCGCCTCTCGATCCGGTTGCTGCCTTCGCCGCGCGGCAGCCTGCGGAAGGTGAGCGCCGAGATTCCCGGCGTGGCCGCGGTGCGCGCCGAGCAGGTCGACGCGCACCTGCGGCTCGTGCCGTTGTTGTACGGCCGCGCCGAGATCGCGTCGGTGAGCCTGTCGCATCCCGTGGCCCGGCTGGAGCTCGCGCCGCCCGCGTCCGCCAAGGCCCCGCCGAGCGAGCAGGCGAGCCCGCTCGAGGCCTACCGGTCGGTGGTGGACACGATCCGCCAGATCGCGCCCGAGGCCGAGATCGACGTCGAGGACGGGGAGATCGAGATCGTCCGTTCCGGGATGCCACCGATCCGCGTGTGGGGCCTCGAGGTGCGCGGGCGCTCGGGCAGCAACGGCGCGTCGATCGAGCTGACGGCGGCGGGCGAGGCCTGGAGCCGCCTCACGGCCGAGGCAAGCGTCGGTTTCGCCGACTACTCGGGCAAGGGAAAGCTCGAGCTGGTCGGGCTCAAGGCGCAGCCGTGGCTGGACAGCGTTCTCGAGAAGTCCCCTGTCCGCATAGCCGTTCCCGAGGCGAGCGTGAGCCTCGAGGCGCGCAGCGACGGGAAGAACCGGCTCGAGGCCGCATTCAAGCTGGACGCGGGCGCGGTGGAACTTCTCCGGTCGGCCGAGCGCGTGGCGCTGCCCGGCGTCGCGGTCGGCGGGACGGTCAGCGCGACCGGCGAGGAGCTCGCGCTGCGCGTGACAAGCGCGCGGCTCGGCGCGAGCCGGCTCGCGGACGGAAATCTCCGCTACAGCCTGAAGAGCAACGCCCTCGCGACCGTCGCCGACTTCGATCTCGATATCGCGCAGGTGATGGACGCGACCCGGCGCCTGCTTCCCGAGGACGCGGGCAAGGGACTGGCCCGTTTCCAGCCCGCGTCGGGACGCGCCCAGGGACAGGCGAAATTCGACCTGCGCGGCCCCGTCTGGAGCGTGCGCGTGGATGTTCGCAAGTCCGACTCGGCGATCGGCGTCGAAGGGCTGCCGGGGCCGGTGAAGCTCGCTTCCGCAACCGTTGGCGTGACCCGCGACGCCGTCAAAATCGAGCGCGCGGACCTCGCTCTGCTCGACGCGCGCGCGCTCGCCTCGGCGACGATAGGCTTCGGCAAGCAGCTCGGCATCGAGGGCACGGTGTCCGAGGGCAGCGCCGGCGAGAACCTGCTCGCGTGGGTGTGGAGAACGGCGGGCGTTCCGCCGCGGCTGATGCCGAGGACGCCGGTCGGGATCGCAGTGCAGCGCGCGACCTGGGCCCCGAAGCGGCCGCTCGATCTCGCGGCGACGGCGTCGTTCGATTCCGGTCCAAGCGTCGCGGTGGACCTCGGCTGGACGCCGCAGGCGCTCGACATCCGCAGGGCGGCGATCAAGGACGCGAAGAGCGACGCGGTTCTCGCGTTGCACTTGGAGAAGCATCTGCTGCAGGGCAGGTTTTCCGGCTCGCTGCAGAGCGCGAGCCTGGGAGCGATGCTGAAGGCCGCGAAAGTGCCCGAGGGCGGAGCCGGCGGGGACCTGCGATTCCGCTTCGATCTCGACCACCCGGAGCGGTTCTCCGCGACCGGCAAGCTCCAGGGCACCTCGGTAGATCTCTCGTGGCTGCTCGAGCGTCCGGTGATGGTCGAGCGCTTCGAGGTGCAGGCCGACGGCGAGAAGCTCGGCGTACGCGAGGCATCGGTGAACTGGGCACAGCAGCGCTTCGCCGTAAGCGGGGAGGTCGCGCGCGCGCCCGACGGCGCCCCCATCATCGACGCGTGGATCGAGTCGCCCGGCGTGACGGTCGATGCGCTCCTGCAGAAAGCGGCCGTGGTGGAACCGGAGCCTGCCGCGGGGAAGGCGAAGGCGGCAAAGCCAGACGAGCCGCTGTGGAAGCTGTGGCCGCTGCCGGTGCGCGGGCAAGTCGCCCTCCGGTCGAAGTTCATCCAGTACGGCGAGCGCAAGGCCGAGCCCGTCGTCGCAACACTTGCCCTCGAGGACAAGCGCGCATTCCTCGAGCTTCAGCAGGTTCAGCTCTGCGGCATCTCGTTTCCGTTGACGGTCGAGGCGAGGCCGGACGGATTCTCGATCGCGGTGCGCCTCGCGGCGCAGAACCAGCAGCTCGAGCAGACGGCGCGCTGCCTCACCGAGCGGGGCGTGCTCATGACGGGGGAATTCGACCTGAGGGCGGACCTTCGCACGCAAGGAAAACTGCCGGGCGAAGCCGTGCCCAACCTCGAAGGCACGGTGGAGGCGGTATCGCGCGACGGCAAGGTGATGAAATTCGAGGTGCTCGGGAACATATTGTCGGCGCAGAACGTGACCAACCTTTTCAAGGAGGGCGGGCCAAAGCTCGACGAAAAGGGATTTCCATATCGCACGCTGAGCGTTTCGGGTCACTTTGACAAAGGCAAGTTCCAGGTCGACAAGAGCGGATTCGTGAGCGACGCGGTCGGGCTGGCCGCGACCGGGTGGATCTCGCTGGGAGAAGGCTACGAGAGCGAGCTCAACGTGCTCGTCGCGCCGCTGGGGTTCCTGAACCAGCTTGTTCGGAAGATACCGCTGCTGGGAGACGTGGGCGGGACGATCACGAGTGTGCCGGTGCGCGTCTCCGGTGACATCCGCCATCCCCGGGTCGTGCCGCTGGGCATTCGCGCCGTCGGCTCGCAGCTGATTGATATTCTCCAGGAGACCGTGAAGGTGCCGACCAAGCTGATTCCCAAGGAACAATCGCCAGGCGATCGCTGATCTATTGGACCAAAGGCCAATTGCCGCGCCGAGGCGAGTGCGGCAGTCTCGTTAGATGAGTGACGCACTGGCCGTTTGATCCATATCAAGTTCGACGGGATGCGTTACATTCATGCTGCGCTTTCATCCAAACCAGGAGGCCGTTATGCGACATCTGCTACACCTCGCAACCTGCTTACTGCTCTCGGCCTACGCGGTGGGCGCCGCCGCGCAGAATTCCCCGCCGCGCGCAGGCAAATGGGAGTTCACGCTGCAGCCGTCGTTCACGCATTCAAAGAGCTTCGACAGCGGCAACGGCACATCGGGGACCACGAGCTCGAGCCTGGGATTCGGATTCGGCGTCGCATACAACCTCAACAACAACCTCGCCCTGGGCGGTGACTTCGTGTGGGGCTCGGCGAGCTACACCGCGAATATCGTGCCCGCCGCGGGCGGAGCCACCCAAACCCTCAACGGCACCCTGGACACCAGCACGATCCGCTTCAACGTCATCTGGAACATGATCGGGAAGGGAGACATCACGCCCTTCGCGATCGCGGGGATCGGATCGACCTACGTCGACACCAACATTCCCTACGGCGGACCGCCGGTGTGCTGGTACGACCCGTGGTGGGGCTACTATTGCAGCCAGCCGACACGAACGGCCTACGACGTCAGCTACAGCGGCGCGCTCGGCGTGCGCTGGGACATCGACCGTAACATCTTCCTGCGGGGGCTCGTCAACCGCATCTGGCTCGACGTCGGCGGCTCCATTGGACAGCCCTATTTCGACCAGTACCGCGTCGACCTCGGGTTCAAGTTCTAGCCGAAGCCGCATTGGACCAAAGACCAATTGCCGCGCGCGCGGGCGCGCGGCACCCTGAGCTTTTCGGCAACGCGGGGTTTCCCGAATCTATGCAACAATCGCCGGAAACCGGCATGAGAGGGGAGATCTGGTGATCCGCGCCGCAGCACTTGGTCTATGCGCATCGCTCGCGCTGGCAGGCTGCTCCAAGGAGGCGGAGACGCAGCAGCGGCCGCCGCCCGTGGTGTCCGTGATCACGGTGACGCCCCAGGTGATTCCGTACGTCGCGACCTTCGTCGCGCAGACGGAAAGCTCGCAGCAGGTCGACATCGTCGCGCGCGTGTCGGGCTTTCTCGACCGCATCGCGTACAAGGAAGGCGATCTGGTGAAGGAAGGGCAGCTTCTCTTCCAGCTCGACCCCAAGCCCTTCGAGGCACAGGTCGATTCGGCCAGGGGCGAGGTGCTGGCGCAGCAGGCGCGCTTCACCACCGCCGAGGCGACCCTGAAGCGCGTGAAGCCGCTCACGCAGCAGAACGCCATGTCGCAGGCCGATCTCGACAAGGCGCAGGGTGAGTACGACGCCTCCAAGGCGGCGGTGTTCTCGGCGCAGGCGAAGCTGAAGCAGGCCGACCTCAACCTCGGCTACACCACGATACGCTCGCCCGTCACCGGATACACCGGCAAGGCGCTGCAGCGGCAGGGCGCCTACATCAACGCGGTGGGCGACAGCGCCAAGCTCTCCTACGTGGCGGCGGTCGAGCCGATGTGGGTCACCTTCAGCATGTCGCAGAACCAGCTCGCCCAGATCCGGGAGCTGGTGCGGAAAGGCGAGCTGGTTCCGCCCAAGAACCAGGACTTCCAGGTCGAGCTCGTCACCTCGGACGGCAAGCCCTATCCGTACGCCGGCAAGATCAATTTTGCCGATCCGACCTTCAGCCAGGATACGGGCTCCTTCCAGGTGCGCGCGGTGCTGCCGAACCCGAAGCGCGAGCTGCGCCCGGGCATGTTCGTGACCGCGAACGTCAAGGGTGGCACGCGGCCGAACGCCATCGTCGTGCCCCAGCTCGCCGTGCAGCAGGCGGCCAAGGGCCACGTGGTCTACGTGGTCAAGGAGGACGGAACGGCCGAGCTCCGGCCGGTGGTGGTCGGCGACTATTCGGGCGAGAAAGGAATTCTCATCTCGGCCGGCCTTCAGGCCGGGGACCGGGTCGTCGTCGAGGGCGCGCTCAAGGTCGTTCCCGGGCAGCCGGTGAAGATCGGCGAGCCGGGCGCGGCCAAAGCTGCGAAGGACGGCGAAGCAGCGAAGAAGTAGGCTCGTGTTCACCCATTTCTTCATCGACCGGCCGATCCTGTCGTCGGTCATCTCGCTGCTCATCGTGCTCGCCGGCGCGGTGTCGATGTCGGTGACGCCGATCGAGCAGTATCCGGACATGTCGCCGCCGCAGGTCACGATCAGCGCGATCTATCCCGGCGCGACCGCTGAAGTCATCGCCAACAACGTGGCCGCGCCGATCGAGACCCAGCTGAACGGAATCGACAACCTGCTGTACTTCTACTCGGTCAGCTCTTCCAGCGGCAACGCCGAGATCGTGGTGGTGTTCCGGCCCGGCAGCAATCCGGACATCAACCAGGTCAACGTCCAGAACAAGCTGTCGCAGGCGACCCCGCAGCTGCCCCAGGTCGTGGTGCAGCAGGGCCTGGTGGTGGACAAGAAGTCACCGAGCATCATGATGGCTCTCGCGGTGTATTCGCCC
>Ga0335083_10000544_pt1 | contig 56821 bp, 51 predicted proteins | sample Lox_Sample_42_FD_206716 | JGI IMG/M metagenome (GOLD analysis project Ga0335083, IMG submission 206716) | Soil microbial communities from Loxahatchee National Wildlife Refuge, Florida, United States - Lox_Sample_4.2 | ecosystem: Environmental > Terrestrial > Soil > Wetlands | place: USA...
TCTCTTTGGCGTGTTTGGTTTTTCTCTCCGACCCTTTCTCCGCAGCGCGCTGGCGAACTCTGCTGCATTTCTCATGCAAAGCGACAACGACGCCGAACGGGTTCGGTCTCTGGGCGCGCCTCCCGAACGTGTGCTCGTGAGCGGCAACCTGAAATACGACCTGGAACTTCCGGCGCCAACGCCAATTTCGCAGTGGCTTGCCGGCGAGGCGCTGCGCAGAGGACGCGCTCCCATCATTGTTGCGGGCAGCGTTGTCGCGAGCGAAGAGCCCCTCGCCTTGATCGCTTTTGGCACGCTGCAAGGAGAACACCGCAAGGCGCTTTTGGTTCTGGCTCCGCGAAAGCCGGAATGTTTTGATGTGGCGGCACGCTCGATTGACGAATCACACCGCAAGTTTATCCGCCGTTCGCAACTGCCGATCCCGGGGCCTTCGCAAAACGGCGCCCCGTACGAGGGAGAATTTGCCATTCCCGATGACGTGACCGTTATTCTGCTGGATAGCATCGGCGAGTTGGCTTCGCTTTACCGCGTGGCGGACGGCGCTTTCGTGGGCGGCTCGCTGGTTGAGAGCGGCGGACATAATATTCTCGAGCCCGCCGCGTTTGGCAAGATTCCCGTGTTCGGTCCGTCCATGGAAAACTTCGCTGAGATCGCTGAGCGGTTCATCGCGGCCGGCGCTGCCGTGCAAGTCGAAAGCCCCGAAGACGCTGGCGTTGCGTGGATCGAGTTTCTTCGCAATCCGGAACGCGCCACGCGTATGGGCGAGACCGCTCGCAAGCTGGTCGAAAGCAGCCGAGGCGCGACGGATCGGGCGATCGCCGAGGTCGGCAAACACCTCGATAGTGCTGCGCGGGAAAATGGATGAGTTTCCCGCCGCTTGTGCGACTCCTGCTCTGGCCATTTTCTGTTCTTTATGGCGGCTACGTCCGCGTCCGCGCGTGGCTCTATGCACAGGGCTGGCTCAAGCAGCGCCGACTGCGCGGCAAGGTGATTAGCGTTGGCAATTTGACCGTCGGTGGCACCGGGAAGACGCCGATGGTTCTGTGGCTTACCGAGAAATTTCTCGCGCAAGGAAAGCGCGTTGCTATTCTCAGTCGCGGCTATCGAGGTTCACACGGCACGAGCGATGAGATCGAACTGATGAAGCATCGCCTGGGAGAACGAGTCATTTTTGGCGTTGGCAAAGACCGCTTTGCTGCAGGCCATCTTATCGAAGAGCAGCGGCCCGTCGACGTTTTCCTGCTGGATGACGGCTTTCAGCATCTGCCGCTCGCCCGCGATCTCGATATCTTGATGCTCGATGGGTCCCGCAAACTGAAAGACCAACGGCTTCTACCTTCAGGTGTGCTGCGCGAACCGATTTCCGCGTGCCGCCGCGCGGACATCCTGGTGGTGACTCGAAAGACCGAGCGGCCCGACGTGGAAGCAGGCGATGCTCACGAACACTGCATTTTTTACGCGCAGACTCGTCTACTCGGCTTTCGCCGATTTGGCCAGCAGTCCGACATTCAGTATGTCAGCGAGATCGGGCACGGCCCCTTCTTGGCTTTCTGCGGCATTGGTAATCCCGAAGCATTCTTTGGTGACTTGAGCCACTGGCATGTTCCAGTCGCGGGACGGAGCATCTTTCGGGATCATCATCGGTACACTACGGATGATTTTCAACGGTTGGAGAAGACCGCTCACAACGCGGGGGCAATTGCACTCGTTACCACAGAAAAGGATGCGGAAAATATGGGTGAAGTGGAGAAGATGACGATTCCCACTTACGTGGCGATCATCGATTTCGTATTTTCTGCGGAAAGCGAGTTTATTGCTGCGCTGGAACGCAAGCTGCAGTCACGACTTGGTGCGCCAGCGTGAAACTCCTTATTCGCGCGACGAATTGGGTGGGCGACGCTATTATGGCCTTGCCCGCCCTTCGTGCGGTACGCTCGCGGTTCCCGGAGGCGCAGATCACGATTCTTGCTCGCCCTTATGTCGCGGCTATCTACAAGAACCAGCAGGTCTGCGACGAGATGATGCTTGTCGATTATAAAAGCGACATGGTGAATGAACTTCGTGCTCACAAATTCGATGCGGCGTTATTGCTACAGAATGCGTTTGAAGCCGCTTGGTTCGCATGGCGCGCAGGAATACCCGAGCGGGTCGGCTATGCGCGCGACGGCCGCAGCCTTCTTCTCACGAAGGCTGTGCCCGTCCCAAAGCCCGGCGAAATTCCCGCCCATGAGCAGTACTACTATCTCGAATTGCTGCGTCGCGCCGGCTGGCTGGATTCCTTGCCGAGCGAATCTTTCATTCAGCTAATTGTTCCAGATGAGAATCGCAAGCACGCAGCGGAATTTCTTCACTCAGCGGGTGCCCGGCCCGATGGCTTCCGCATTGCCGTCGGCGCGGGCGCATCGTACGGTTCGGCGAAATGCTGGCAACCCGATCGCTTTGCCGAACTGGCGAATCGTCTCCAGGCGCAAACGGGCGCTGAAGTGATTTTATTCGGCACACCTTCGGAAGCAACCGTTTCGTTAGCTATTGCGGCAGGCATGCGCACACCGCCAATAGATCTCACCGGAAAAACTTCCATTGTCGATTTACCCGCAGTTCTTTCCCAGTGCCATCTGTTTATCGGCAATGACTCCGGCGCAATGCATGTCGCCGCCGCTGTCGGGCTCCCCGTCGTAGCTATCTTCGGTCCGACGGATCCACTCGGCACCGCCCCCGTCACGCCCCGTTGCAGCATCGTTCGGGAAAAACCGTACTGTAGCCCGTGCTTTCTGCGCCGCTGTCCGACGGATCACCGCTGCATGAACGGCGTCACGCCCGATGCCGTTGAGGCCGCTGCACGGCAATGGATTCCCTCGAACGAGGTGCGCCCTGCCTGACTCTTCTGCTCTCCGGCCCGCCGTGTTTCTCGATCGCGACGGCACCATCACCGAAGAGGTCGGCTACTTGAATCATGTCAGCCGATTTCGTATCTTGCCCCGTGTCGCGGAATCCATCCGCCGGCTGAATGACGCCGGGATGCCCGTAATTGTCGTCACAAACCAGTCAGGCGTTGGCCGTGGTTATTTTCCGGAATCGCTGGTGCAAACGGTCCACGAACTCATGATCCAGCAACTCGCTGACGAAGGCGCGCATCTGGATGCTGTTTACTATTGCCCGCACACCTCGGCCGAAGGCTGCGATTGCCGGAAGCCGAATCCGGGCATGCTGAAACGCGCAGCCCGGGAACACGCGATTGATTTGCGCCGGTCCATCGTTGTTGGTGACCGCCACGGCGACATCGCGCTCGCCCATCGCGCCGGTGCGCGGAGCATCCTGGTGCGCACCGGTTACGGCGAAGGCGAATATTTGTGGAATGCCGAGCATTGGCCGGTTCAGCCCGATTTTGTCGCGGCGGATCTTGCTGACGCGGTCCATTGGATCCTGAGGCCACAGAAATGAAGCGCGCCCGAAATATGAAATCGCCATCCTCGTCGGTGGATCTCCTCGCCCTCGCTGATTGCGTTGAGCAGTTCTCTTCGAAGACGATCGTTCTTTTTGGCGACTTTGTCGCGGACGAATATCAGTTTGGCGACATCTCGCGTGTCTCGCGCGAAGCTCCCGTGCTGATCCTTCGTTATCGCGAAACTCATTTCGCTCCCGGCGGCGCCGCAAATGCCGCCAACAATTTTGCTGCTCTCGGCGTTCGAGTTCTTCCCATCGGCGCCGTTGGAGATGATGCTGCCGGTGACGCGCTCGTCGCCTATTTCCGGAGCAAGCGTGTTGACGTCTCGGGCATTTTCCGCGTGAAAGGCTGGACGACTCCTACCAAGACACGCATCCTCGGCGGATGGGCGCACACCGTGGGACAACAAGTCCTTCGCGTCGACCGCGAGCCGCGATCGCCTGTTCCCGATGCCATACGCAAAAAACTCCGTGCCAAGTTGCAAGCCCGGATTCGTTCCGCGCACGCACTCGCCGTTTCCGACTACGGTTTCGGCGTCCCCACTCCGGCGCTCATCCGCGAGGCTGTCTCACAGAAAAAGAGCCCGCTGTTGGTGACGCTCGACGCGCGCCACAACCTTCACGCCTATGCGAAATCCGGCATCACCTCAGCCACGCCGAACGAGGCCGAACTCGAAGCACTTCATCACGTTTCTATCGGTAAGAATCTTGCCGAGCTGGAACGAGTTGGGGCCTCCACACTCGCGGAAATGAAGCTGCGGGCCCTCCTCGTTACGCGCGGACGCGATGGCATGGCGCTTTTCGAGCCCGGTGGCCACCTCACGCAGATTTCCGTCTTCGGCAGCGATCAAGCCGTCGACGTCACCGGTGCGGGCGATACAGTTCTCGCCGCGTACACCGTTGCTCTAGCGTGCGGCTCTGCTCCACTCGAAGCGGCGCACATCGCGAATATCGCTGGCGGCCTCGTAGTCATGAAACGCGGCACGGCCACCGTCTCGCGAGACGAACTGCTCGCTGCTATTCGTCAGCAAGCCGGCGGCGCCGCCTGACACATGCGCCACGCTCAATCTAAAATCGTCACACGAGAGTTGCTCCGCCAGAAGTTAGCGGAACGACAGCAACGCCTCCAGCGCGTCGTTTTTGCGAATGGCTGCTTCGATACGCTGCACGTTGGCCATATACGCTATCTCGAAGGCGCGCGCGCCGAGGGCGATGTTCTGGTGGTGGGCGTTAATTCGGATGCGAGCGTCTCCTCGCTCAAAGGGCCTGGCCGCCCGATTCTGGATGAGAACGCCCGCGCACTGCTCGTTGCCGCGCTCCGACCCGTCGATTTCGTAGTTCTTTTCAGCGAACCGAACGTTGAATCCTTGCTCGAAGATCTCCGTCCAGACGTCCACGCCAAGGGGACCGACTACACGGCGGACTCGGTGCCTGAACGCGCCACCGCCGCGCGCCTTGGCATACGCGTTGCCATTGTCGGCGATCCCAAGGACCACTCCACGCGCGAGCTGCTGGATACCGTCCGCAAGGTCTCGCATGGCTGAACCGCGCTTTTTGGTTGTCCGCCTCGGCTCATTGGGAGACATCGTGCACACGTTTCCCGCTGTTTCTGCCTTGCGAGAATCGTTTCCCGGCGCGGAGATTGTCTGGCTCACGCACCCGCGCTGGAAGCTGCTTGTCGAAAGCAGCAATCTCGCCTCGCAAATTTGGGCTACGGAAACTCGGTCCATCTATTCGCTGCGCAAACTCATCAAAGATCTCAGAAACCTTCCTTGGGATGCCGCAATCGACTATCAAGGCTTATGGAAGTCCGCCGGGCTGGCTTTTCTTGGCGGCATCAAGCGGAGAATAGGTTTTTCATCGGAAACGGTCCGCGAATTCGGCGTTTCCATTCTTTATACCGACAAAGTCCATTGCAGGACGATTCACATCGCCGATCAAAATGGCGAACTTTCTCTTTATGCGGGAGCGCGCAACCCAGTCACGCAATTTACGTTGCACGTCCCACAAGCCTCTGACCATGAAATGCGCGAACATTTACAGGAGCACAGCCTTACTCGCTACGTCGTCCTAAGCCCAGGCGGGGGTTGGCGCTCGAAGTGCTGGCCGCCAGAACGCTTCGGCGAGCTGAGCAAGATGATTCACGAATCTCTAGGGCTGCGTTGTGTAGTGAATTACGGCCCGGGAGAAGAGGATCTCGCGCTTGCGATCACTGATTGCAGCGGCGGCGCCGCGCCCTTGCCGTACAACGGCTCGCTCGGCACCTTGATGGCTCTGCTTCGCAATGCGGCCTGCATCATCGCTGGCGACACCGGTCCGCTTCATCTAGCAATCGCTCTCGGCACTCCGGCTGTTGCTCTCTTCGGCCCGACGGATCCCGCGCGCAATGGCCCATACCGCACGGACGATATCGTCTTTCGCGCGCCGGGCGTAGTCCGAACTCACCGTCGCATGGATGAGGTCCATCCCTCCATGCTAAAAATTCAAGTGACCGATGTCTTCGATGCAGTTCGCCGTCGCCTCGGAGTTCCTTCGTGAGTTCCGTTGGCGCGTTCTTTGCCCGTTGGCGTGTGCGCCTCGGCTATCCGCTTGCCATTCTCGTCTTGTGGTTCGCCCGGCCAACTCCTCGCAGCATTCTTTGGGGGGTGCCCATAGGACTTCTCGGCCTATTCATTCGCGCGCGCTCCGCCGGTCACCTTCATAAGCAAGAAGTTCTTACGGTCACTGGCCCTTATGCGTACACGCGCAATCCTCTTTATCTCGGCAGCTCTTTTCTTGCGCTCGCTGCGGCCGTTGCGGCGCATTCCTGGATCTCCGCTGTCATTCTCTGCCTTTACTTCGCGCTCTTTTATTCGATTGTCATGCGCCGGGAGGAAGCGGAGCTTCGTCGCCAGCATGCGGCCTTATTTGAAGAATATGCTCGTTCCGTCCCGCTCTTTTTCCCCCGACTTACGCCGCCCAAGTTATCTTTCGGCGGCGCTGCTTTTTTTTCTTTTGCGCAGTACAAGAAAAATCACGAGTATCAGGCCGCCATCGGTTTCCTTCTATTGCTTTTGGTTCTGCTGTTGCTCTGGTGGCTGCGGCCTCACTGAAGTAGCGTTTCCGCTTTTCTCCGGGCACGCCATAAAGCAACTAATCTCTAGGTGTTTGCCGTCAGTCAACACATGCACTGCTCCATCGCGATCCGTGCGCAAAACCCTCACCCCTGCTGTTCCGAGACGCTCCAGCAATTCTGGGTTGGGATGTCCATAGGGATTGTCCTCTCCCGCACTGATCACGGCGACCACCGGGCGGACAGCCGCCAAAAATCCCGGCGTGGTCGAATTCTTGCTACCGTGGTGTCCCACTTTTAGTACGTCGGCACGCAGATCCGGCGCGCTGTTTTCCTCTAGCATAACGTTCTCGACCTGTTTTTCCGCGTCGCCCGGCAGCATTATGGCTTGCTCTCCATACTTCAGTCGCAGCACCAGCGAATCGTTGTTCTGCGGCGAAAGTCTAACCTCCTCGGGACCAACCTCCGGCCACAGGACTTCTTCCTCAACTCCATCCCATGAAAAAGGTTTTCCGCGAATTTCATGCACGATTTGAATTCCTTTTTGGCGGGCCAGCTTTTCCAGATTTGCCAGCGCCTGTGACTCGACTTCTCGTCCAATCCACAGAGTGCCAACGCGAAAATTGTTCAGGATTGCGGTTAGACCTCCGATATGGTCTTGATGAGCGTGCGTTAGCGCCACGACATCCAATTTCTGAAAACCTCGCGACCAGAGATAGGGCGACACCGCCTCCTCCCCGGGATCAATGTTGTTGTGTTCCTCATGTCCGGGAAATCCTCCGAAGGCGCCGCCGCCATCGATCAAGAGCGTTCTGCCGTGCGGAGATACGACAAACAACGAATCTCCCTGTCCCACATCCAAAACCGTGAGCTCCAGCTTTCCTTTCGAAAACTTAGGCGTAAACGGAAAGGTCGCGATTGCGAGCGCGCTCAATGCCAAAACTGCGGCCGCGCATTGTGACGCCCTTCCGCGCCAGGTAGCGGCCCGTTGTTCTTCTGCCGCCAGGACAACCGCCGCGACAAGGAAAATAGCCACTAGCCACGCGGGCGGGCCAGGGATGCGGTAGCTCCAGCGCGGAAAATGTGCGAACCACTGCACGACATGTAGCAGCAGTAATGTCGTCCACGCCAGCGGCGCAGCTAAAATCTTTCCCAGGGCAGGTAGGATTAGCCCGCATCCCAGCGTCAAAAAACCGAGCGGCACGACAATCCCTGTCAGCGGAACGGCGGCCAGATTCACGATCGGCGCGCTCAGCGTAACGCGATGGAAGTCGCGCGCCATCAGCGGTAGCATCCCAATTTGCAGCGCCAACGTGATAACCAGCAATTCCCAAACGCGCAGCGTAACGCCGAGGCCGCGCGCCATCGCATCAGCCGTGGCGCTTGCTGCGCGCGCGGGCACGTGGGAACCAATCCAATCCGCGGCGATACGCAGATCGATCCGAAACTGCGCCGCCTGCGGCTCGTGGGAGGCATCGCGCGTGACGTCGCGCCAGCCGCGTAAGGCGCGGACATACGGTTGCACCGTTCTTTCCAGCCACGGTGCAGCCAGCCCCGCGATACAACCAATCGCCAAAAATGTGAGTTGAAAACTCGAATCTCGAACCGCCAGAGGCTTTGCGACCAGCAGGAGGAGAAACGCCAGGCCCGCGGAGTTCAACAATTCCAGCCGGCGGAAAAACAGACCGCCAACGACCACAATCCCCGTCATCAACGCCGCGCGCAACACTGGCGGCCTTTGTTCCACCACGGCCACATAGGCAAGCAGAAGCGCAAGCGTCGTAAACGCCGTCCAGAACGGCGTGAACCTCAAGCCCCGCCCGATCCAAAAGAGAAACACCGCCAGAGCTCCAACGTGCAACCCAGCCACCACCAGCACGTGGAACACTCCCGTCTTTTGAAAATCTGTGGACTCCGCCCGCTCGACAAAGCTTCGGTCTCCCAGAAGCATCGCCCGTAAGACGCCGTCAACATCGGGCCTCTTTGCGAAGAGCGTATCAACCTCATCGCGCAATCGGCGCCGCGCATGGGCCAGGAGTGTCGCCGGAGTCGTGTGGGCGGTCCCCGTGCGGTCCAGAAGTTCGGGAGCCCGCAATGTGGCGACCAGATCGATGTTCTGTTGCTCGAGATACGCTCGCCGATCAAACGCTCCGTCATCTCTGAAAACTTGCGGGCGCCTCGCTTGCGCAACGACAACAACTTCATCCCCCGCGTGAACGTCCGGTGCCGCTGGCTGATCCGGAGTCCCCGAAAAGCTGAGTCGAAGGCCTCCTTGCGCGCTGATGAACTGACCCTCGTACTCCACTCCTGTCAATTCGATCTCGTAGCCGTAGCCCCATGGCAAACGCGCCGGTTCGTCCCGCAAACGCCCATGCCAGCGCAAGGGCGTCTTTAAACTAACGCGCCCCGAACTAACAAGCGACAACACGTAGTTCGCTGGCCGCGGCTGATCCGCGATGCCTGCGCCCAGCAAACCGAGAATGAGCCAGCTCAAAGCAGCAAAAGTAGCACCCGGGACGAGTCGCCCGATTCTTGTCAGAAAAAGACCACAACAGACCAAGGCCACTGTTGCGGCGAATCCTATAGCGATACAGTCGTGGGAGGATATGCTTCCAGCGAACCACGGAGTCTGGCCGAGCACGACACCGCATGCAAATAACGCGGCGAGGGCGACGGCAGGCAATCTCATGTGACCTTCTTCAACCTCACCAGCGTTTCAATGTGGTATGTCTGCGGAAACAAATCGAACAAATGCATCTCGCTCACTTCATAGCGTACGCGCGGCGCCGCAGTTTCCTTGGGTTTCTTTGGCGAATTTGTCAGCACTGCTAAGTCCCGCGCCAGAGTGGATGGGTCGCAGGACAGGTAGACAATCTCCGCCGCGCAGAGGTCCGCAAGTCTCGCCGCCGTTTCGGCCCCTAATCCCGCTCGCGGCGGGTCGAGCACCACGAATTCCGGCCGCTCCTTTGTCTTCTTCAGAAAATCTTCCGCATGCTCATTGTGCGATGTGACGGCGACTCCCGCTGCATCCGCGTTGGCATAGAGATCGCGCGTAGCCGCCAGGTTTGCATCCACGCTCACAACTTTCTCAAACGCATGCGCCATCGGCAGCGTGAAAAAGCCCACTCCGGCATACATGTCCAGCGCCAATCGCCCCTTCGCACCCGCGGTCACCGAGTTGAGCAAATCCCCGATCAAAAACCGGTTCACCTGAAAAAATGACAAGTGGCTCACTCGGAACTTATACCCGCCCGCTTCATGCACCAGATATCCCGGCCCAGTCAGCTCGAACTTATCCTTTTTCTGATCCAGCAAGAGCAGGCTCTCAACTCGTGGCAGTGCGTCGCGCAGCGTAGCTGCCAATTCCGCCGCGGGCCTTGGAAATCGTTCGAACGCGACGTTTAATGCGATTTTCTCGTCCGCCGAATCCGCAAACGCTTCAATTTCAAGAATGCCCGTTGGCAAAGCGCCGGACCGGGCTATTTCCTGCAGTCGCCCAAACGTCTCGGCGAGCCGGGGCGAAAGCACGGGACACTCATCGATGGGCACAATGAACGAGCTCTCCGGCAAGAAATAGCCAAGCGCTCGTGGCATTCCGCTCTTGACCGCCCACTGCGCGCGGTTTCGATAGCCATAGGGCTCTGCGGTGTGCTCCTGGATCGGACCCACCCAGGAAATTCCGCCCAAGCGCGAAAGCGTCTCCCGCAAAATCTCTTTTTTAAGCCGCACTTGTTCGCCCGCCGCGATGTGCTGGTAATGGCATCCGCCGCAGGTCTGAAATTGTGGACACGGCGCCTTGACGCGCTCTTTCGACGCCGAACTTACCTCCAGCAATTTCGCCCAAATCAGTTTCTTTTTCTTTGCTCTTTCCGCCGCGCGCACCTCTTCGCCCGGCAGCACGTACGGCACGAACACCGTATTCCCATCGGCATGCGCCAGTCCGTCGCCTCCATACACCAGCTTCTCAATCGATAATCGTAACTCGTCAGACATATTGATGGGCCCCATTCTGCGATTTTTCGCGTGGAAAGAAAAGGTGTTTGCTTCCGGAATGCGTGCTTCAGGAAAAATAGTACAAACTCAGCCGCGGCAGTCCGAATTCTTCCAGTAGCCGCTTCTGCAAATATTGTTTTTCGACCAGCGCGATTTGCTCCGCCTTCATCTTGCGCCGGTATGCCGCGAGCTGCCCATCCATCTCCCGTCGGATCTTCAGCATAATTTCTTCGCTCGCCTGTTCTGTCAACAAAGCCTGGATCTTTTCATCCAGGATCGTCAGCCGCCTCTCCAAATCTTCCAGGTCCAGAGCCCCGGGCGAATCCAGCAGCGTCACAGACCCCTTCAATGACCCGGAGATCTCACGCAGTCTTGCCGCGAACCCCTCTAGTCCGCTGGAAGATGCGTTCTCCGCGGCCAAGTCCATCTTGGAGGCATTGTTCACAATGTAAGATCGCATTTCATCCCGTGAAAACGGCTCTTTCGAACCGCTTCCGTTCCGAGGCGCCTTTCCGGCCGCGGCCTCAAGCTGTTCTTCCGCCGCTTCGAGCACAGCGTCCGTGCAATAAGCCAGGCTCTTCAGCGGTTTGCCCGCGCCGCGCCGCGACCGCTGATAACTTTCGAATGCACGATCAATTCCTTTTAACACCGCGTCCAGCGGCACTCCTGCCTTCTGCCAGGTCTCCATGATGGCCCAGTCCAGCGGTGACACCAGCAGGCTCGCACCGCGCTTCTTCCAGAAATAAGTTTCAATTTCCGTGAAGTAGTTGAAGTAGTTCCAGCCGTCCATCTGATTTGCCATCGCGAAGCGCAACAGCGGGTCCGCCCGTGCTAAGACTTCCAAACGTCGTTTTGAGCCGGCCTATCGCTGCATTTTTTTCAAAGGGACTGCCGTGGGCCCAGTCGTCTTTGTCCCGCGATTTGTTGCCGCGGCCCGGCCAGTCTCCGCTTGCTGATTTTTCTCCCAAATCAGGCGCAGCCCGGTAAGTGTCAAGAATTCATCCGTATCCTGAATCTGTTTCGAGCCATTCGCGATTAGTCGCGCTTGCCCGCCCGTTGCAACCACTTTCACGTTGGCGCCAAGCTCCGCCTTCATTCGCGTCAGCATTCCGTCCACCATATCGACCGCGCCGTAGTAAAGTCCCGCTTGCATGTGCGTGACGGTGTTTGTCCCAATCACTTTTCCCGGATCTTTGATTTCCACGCGCGGCAATCTCGCTGCTCTAGCAAATAGCGCCTCGGAGGCAATCCCCAATCCAGGTGCAATCACTCCGCCAAGATATTCTCCGCGCGCCGAAATCGCATCAAATGTGATCGCTGTTCCAAAATCCACCACGATGCATGGCCCGCCATATTTGTGAAAAGCCGCCACCCCATTCACTATTCGATCCGCCCCGACTTCCAGCGGGTTGTCCACCAGGACCGCCATTCCCGTTTTCACGCCGGGTTCCACGAACAACGCCTTCTGCCCAAAATAAATCCGCGACATCTCCGCCAGCGTCCAATTCACCGGAGGCACCACCGAGCTGATCATCACGCCGTGAATCGAATCTCTGTCCAGCCCCGCCAACGTAAACAAATTCCGCGTCAGCACGCCATATTCGTCGATGGTCTGCTGCCTCGCCGTCGTCAACCGCCAGTTAGCGATCAACTCTTCGCCGCGGAAGACGCCCAGCACAGTATTCGTATTTCCGACATCGATCGTTAGCAGCATCTACCGCGCCTCCGCCACGTCGCCCGAAATCACCGTCACCACCTGCCCATCATCACGCTTCACTTGCAACAATCCCTCCGGGCCCAGTCCCGCCGTTGTCCCGGCAAAACTTTCCGTCCCGCTCGTCACGCGCACGCGCTTCCCCTGCGCGTAGCTCGAAACCGCTTCAAACCTCTTCGTCACACCTGCCGGCCCTTCGCGCAGAAAACGATTGTAGTCGTTCTCGAATTCGCGCAGCAACCGCACGAGCAGTTCCAGCCGCGAAACCTGTTTTCCCGTCTCGATTCGCAACGAAGTCGCTGTCGCTCCCAACTCTCCCGGAAACTTTTCCTGATTTACGTTCAGTCCAATCCCAACGATCACGAATCGCACCAGCGACGGCTCCGCATGCATCTCCGTCAATATCCCGCCCACTTTCTTTCCGCGCAGCATCAAATCATTCGGCCACTTCAAGTCCGCCGTTAGTCCCGTTGTCGCTTCAATCGCCCCACGCGCCGAGAGCCCCGCCATCATGGTCAGAAGCGGCGCTTGCACTGGCGCAAGCCGCGGCCGCAAAAGCAGCGTCACGTAAATCCCTGCCGCCCGGTCCGATTGCCAACTGCGTCCCGCGCGGCCACGGCCGGCCGTTTGCTCCTCCGCCAGCACAACCGCGCCTTCCGGCTCGCCCGCATGTCCTAATTCCAACGCCACGCGATTTGTCGAATCAATTTTGAAAAAATGGTAGATGCGCTTCCCGAAAAGTCCGCCTTTCAACCGCTGCCGCAGCATGTCCGGCGTCAGGATATCCGGCACGCGTTCCAAAAAATATCCCGCGCCGCCCTTTCCCTTTACGCGCACGCCCAGCCCGCGCAGTTGCCTTACCCACTGCCACACCATCGATCGCGACACGCCGATTTCCCGCGCGATCCGCGCCCCGCTGATGACAATCGTCGCGTTTTCCGCCAGAAGCGTCAGCAGCGCCGCCAGCCTCTTGTCTGTTATCCCCGGAAGTGTCTCTTGAGCCATCGATGTGGCACAGGCTTCAGTCTGTGCAAACTCAACCTAACCTCAAAACGTCACAAACTGCCGCCTAAGCTTACGTTTCCTTGGCGCAATCAACAAGCAGTCAGGGATCGTTCACGACTGCAAGATGAGCCATGAGACGCGAGCTAGAGTCTAGGAATTGCCACTAATCTGTTTCAGACGGTCCCTTAGCTTTATTAATTCTATTTGTCGATCTGCCAGCGTTGCTTCGAGGCCCGCGATGATTTTCTGCGGGGCGCGACTGCGAAAAACTTCGTCGCCGAGTTGTCGCTCTTTGGACGCAACATCTTTTTCTAATCTCTCAATCTCTTTGCCTATCCGCAAGAGCTCTGCTGAGACGTCAGCGTGTGTGTCTATCGACATCGAGACATCTCCGTGAGGCGTTGAGTGAACGGCGCCGGTTTTGGCATCTATCGTCAGAAGGGCATAGTTCACTGAACTAAATAATCCTAGTCTGATAACCGCCTCTTCGTTGTCCTGAACCAACTCCCTGTACGAATCGGCGAGATTCCCGAGTGCAAGCGGGAATCTCGTCTTATTGGGAACATTCTTTTGTGATCTTGTATATCGGGAAAACCTAATTAATTGCTGGAGAAATTGCATCTTCTTACTGCCTTCTTCGTTTTTCCAGCGTTCTTTGGGTTCGGGAAACCCACTCAACGCAATCGACTTCGCCCCCGCCGGCTGCGGCAACTGGTGCCACAACTCCTCCGTCAAAAATGGCATGAACGGGTGCAGCAGCAGCAGCGCATCATTGAATGCCGCAAACAAATTCTTCCAGGCCACCACCGCTCGCTCGCGATTCGCGTTCTGCAATTCCGGCTTGATCCATTCGATATACCAATCGCAAAAATCGTCCCAGAAAAACTGATACACATTCTGCGCAGCCTCATGAAACCGGTAATTCTTAAGCGCCTCATTCACCGTCTCAATCGTGATCGCCAACCGCGAATAAAGCCACTGATCCACCAGCGGTACGCTTCCGGCAAACGCATACGGCGCCCCGGCCCGCACCTCCGGGGAAGCCAACTCCTCCAATCCCGTGCCCCCCGTCTCAAACTTCTCCAAATTCATAAACAAAAACCGCGCCGCATTCCAAATCTTGTTCGCGAAATTCCGCGCTCCCGCCAGCCTGTCGTCGGACAAAACAATGTCCGTCCCCGGCGCCGCCATCGATGCCAGACAAAACCGCATAGCGTCCGTCCCGTACTGTTGGTTCAGCTCAACTGGATCGAGGCCCGTCCCCTTCGATTTGGACATTTTCTCGCCGCTTCCCGTTCTCACCAGCGAGTGCAGATAGACCGTGTGAAATGGCACTTTCCCCGTGAAGTGGATTCCCAGCATGGTCATTCGCGCCACCCAGAAAAACAAAATGTCATAGCCCGTTATCATCAGGGTTGTCGGATAGTATTTTTCAAAATCCGCCGTTTTCTCCGGCCACCCCAGCGTCGAAAACGGCCAAAGTCCAGAGCTGAACCAGGTATCCAGCACGTCCGGATCTTGCGTCAGCTTTTCCGATCTGCACTTCCCGCACTTGCTGGGCGCCTCCTCGGCCACGATGATCTCCGCGCAGTCTCCGCAATACCACGCCGGTATCCGGTGTCCCCACCACAACTGCCTGGAAATTGTCCAATCCCGAATGTTGTCCAACCAGTTGAGAAACTCCTGCCGCCTGTTATCCGGAACAATTTGTATGGTATTTTCCTTGCCAACTTCGTGCTCCCGCACCGCCTTCAGGGCCGGAGCCGCCAACCCTTTCATCGCGCAGAACCATTGCGTCGATATCCTGGGCTCCACCACCGTCTTGCTTCGTTCACAGATCCCAATCGAGTTCGTGTGGCCCGTCACTTTCTCGAGCAAATCCGCCGCCTTCAAATCCTCCACAATTTTCTTTCGCGCCTCGAAGCGGTCCAGTCCCGCGTAAACTCCCGCCGCCGTGCTCATGCGGCCGTCGTCGGTCATCACATCGATTTCCGCCAGCTTGTGCCGTTTGCCCACTTCAAAATCGTTCGGATCGTGCGCGGGCGTGATCTTCACCGCTCCTGTTCCAAACTCCTGGTCCACCATCGCGTCCGCGATAACCGGAATCTCGCGGTCCATCAGCGGCAGCATCACGCTCTTCCCGACAAGATGTGCATACCGCTCATCTTCTGGATGCACGGCTACCGCCGTGTCGCCAAGCATCGTTTCCGGCCGCGTCGTCGCCACGACGATAAACTCCTTCGAGTTCTGCACCGGGTAGCGGATATGCCACAAACTTCCTTGCCGCTCTTCATGCACGACTTCCAGGTCGCTTAGAACCGTAAGGCACACTGGACACCAGTTCACCAGCCGTGTCTCGCGATAGATCAATCCTTCCTTGTAAAGCTGCACAAACACCTTGCGCACCACGCGCGACATTTCCGGCGACAGCGTAAACTTCTCCCTCGACCAGTCGCAGCTTTCTCCAATCCCCCTCATTTGCTCGGTGATTTGGCCGCCTGCCTTCGCCTTCCACTCCCAAACTCGCTTTTCAAACCCCTCTCGGCCGAGCTGGTGGTAGTCAATTCCCTGATCCATTAGCTGCTTCACCACCACCCGTTGCGTCGAAATCCCCGCATGGTCGGTACCCGGCAAAAACAACGTGTTGTATCCGCGCATACGATGCCACCGCGCCAAAATGTCGATCTCCGTATGCTCCAGCATGTGCCCGATGTGCAGCGAACCTGTCACATTTGGCGGCGGAATCACGATCGAAAACACGGGTCCCGGAGCGTTCACGTCGGCCTTGAACAACTGCTCCTTGACCCAGTATTGGGCCCAATGCGGTTCGATCCGCTGCGGTTCATACGCCTTGGCAATCTCTCGAGGCATCGGAAATGCATCTCCGTAATCAGGCGGCGGGCTTGCTCACGTCCCAGGGGGCCCACCCCACTACCGATTCAAATCGTTCAGAGTAATCTCCGACTATACGGTGCAAAAACCGGCCCCGTCAATTCAGCGGTGTTCTCACTACACTTGGATTTTCCAGTTGCCTGTTCACGCGCACAAGCTTACGTGCACCGTTGGCGGGTCCTTGGGACGAGCTGGAAGTGTATTTTGGGGCAGGGAACTGCTATTTCTTTGCGTTCAACTCGTCTTTTACCATCGATTCCACGACGTTTTTCAGGATATCTCGCGTGACGGCTTGGAGCATATCCGGGTTCATCTTCGCGAGCACTTTGGCCACGAGATCTTCCATGCTCGGTTCCGCGGCCCTCGCGGTGCTTTCCGAAGCGGGCGCCTGTTGCACCGCAGCCTCGGTCACCTGCTGCGCCTCTTCGCGTATCGCTTCCACAGTGGCCGGCGGAAGCGCCGCCTCTTGCATTTTTGTTTTCAACTCGTCGCCTAATCCTGCTGACAAAGTGTCAACTGCGGCGGTTGGGACTTCCGGAGCCGCCCCTTCGTGCTCCTCGACAGCAGGCACCGTCACATCAGGAACGGCGTTTGTCGCGGGCTCACTTGTCGTGGGCGCATCCCAGGTCGAGGCCAGACGATTCGCCTTTTGCACTTCCTCATCCCACGGACTGGATACCGCCGAAAACCAGGAACTCTCCGGCGCAGGCTTCTTCGCCTCCTGAACTTCCTCAACCGGCTCCGCACTGTAAGCCGAAGGACCTTTGTCGGCCGCTGGCGCGGCTTGTTCGATTCGAGCTGTTTCCGCAACCGCTGGTTCTTCAGCCGTTGCCGTTTCAACCCCGTTCTTGGGTTTTAGCGCGGCCGCCCAGGCATCCTCCGTAAAGGGCGCAGCCGCTGCTGGAGCCATTCTCGTCTCCGTCATCGGAGGTTCTTTCAACATTGCTCCAACACTCTGCTCCGTTTCGGCCGCTTCCTCGAACTTCGAAACTTCTTTTTGCGGAGACCAGGAATCATGCTTCATGCGCCGCGCTGGCGCCTCTGCAAATGCCGTCTCACGCCAATCCTTTGCCGCGCCGCTCCCTGCTTCCTCATTTTCCATGGCCTCGTCGCCGCCATCGCGGCGCCACGACGCACTTTGTTTTTCTTCTTCTTCCTCGACGACCTCGTCCTCTTCTTCCTCGTCTCCCGATTTCCAGTCGCGCTCCAGTTCTGGCCTCGCCGTCGTCGCGTATACGAGATCTTCTTCCTGTTCTGTCTCGGACGTATCCAGGAGATTTCCAAACGCCAATGGCCCCGACCCTGCCGCGATCCTCACAGGTTCCGGCATTCCAGGCGTTCCATCGTGCATTGACTCGTTTTCGGCGGATGGTATCTCGGGAACGGAACCGAATGCAGCGGCGTTCGGAACGTCCTGAACGGGTGGCGCTATTCTCGGCGCCAGCATCTCCGCGATGCGGATCGGCTCTTCTTGCTTTGGCTGCGGCGGTGGCGCTCCTCCTACCTGGACTCCCGCGCGCGCCAGCGCGGACTTCACCATGGAGATCAGCGGATCCGGCGGCACAAACGGCTTTTTCAATACTCCATCCGCTCCAACTCGCTGTGCCTCTTGTTCATCCAGCGGATCGAATGCTCCCACAAGCAAAATCACGGGAATGTGCGCCAGTGATTCGTCGCTTTTCACGTGTTGGCATACTTCATACCCGTTTCGCACAGGCATGAACACGTCCGCAAGCACCAGGTCCGGACGGATGTCGGAGATCTTTCTCACCGCCGCTTCACCATTGCCTACGGCGACGACGTCAATCCCCTGATCCTTCAGGGCAAGTCCTACCATCTTCTGGATGTTGCTGTTATCGTCGGCAACGAGAATCTTGGCCACCAAACGTCCTCCGGATGAAACTCACCCGTAACCCGCTATCCGACCGCTTTGCGGTCGCATTTCAATTCACACACTCAGCGGTCGCTTCTTCTTTAAGACTCCTAAGTATTGGAGCACCGGGCGCAGGTCGCGTCAATCTGAACCGGGCAGGTGTGTGTCGCAAGTAAATACGGGCACTCTGCTCCTTTTTCTGGCCCTGCCTCACAAAAAACAAGGGGTACGGCCCTTGCCGTACCCCTTCGTTTCTCACCGTTCATTCTCTGTGACTGCCACTCTTACCAGGGAATTAGCTTGTGTAATCCCTTCTTCTTACTGCTCGATTCTTTCTTGTTCTTCGAGTCTTTGTCGTTCTTGGAGTCCCCGGTACTCTTCGCGTCTCCGGCTTTCTCCTGGCTTGCTGGCGTTGTGTCGTTCGTTGCTGCTGTTCCTGCGGCCGGATCACTATTTACCGGCGTTTCCGTTCCATCCGCTGCCGGCGGATTCTTCGCGGGATCGCTCGCAGCAGGCGCCGCCGCTGGGGTCGCAGTCGCGTCCTTCGGTGGATCAACAGGCGTTGGAGACCCTCCCACCGTTCCCACATCGGCTCCACCCTCGTTCGTTGACGGAGCGACGGTCTCCGATGCACCCGTCGTTTCCGCTCCGCTGGCCCCTCCCGGCGATACGGTCGCCACGATTCCTGTCGTCGCCCCGCCTGCCCCGCCCAGCCTTGTTTGTCCTCCCGGCGTTAGCAAGTCCGCTTCGTTCATCGAGTTCGATTCGGGCTCCAGGTTCGGAGCTCCGTTTCTCGCGGCCGCCTGGAGTTCCGCGGTAGGTCCATTTTTCGTCAATTCAAGCGGCTTCTTAAGCAAGCTCGTATGTGGCCTTGGTGTATTTTCTTCCGCCTTCATCCAAGCAAGTGCGGTCGGATCTGGTTGCGGTATCGGCGCTCCAAGCTCCTTCAGTTTCTGCTTGGCGTCCGGCGCCATGCTCGACAAGGGGTAATCCTTCACAATCCTCGCGTAGTACCTCGCCGCAACTTCCTTGTGCTCGCTCTTCTCGAATATATCTCCCATCATCCAAAGCGCATGGTCCGATTTGCTATACAGGGGGTATCTGCTCGTAACTGTGAGCAATCTCGTTGCGGCCGCCCTCTTGTCCCCTTTTATGTAGTAAAAATACCCGATTCGGTAGTCGCCTTCCGCCAGCACCTCCTGTACTTCCCTGAGGTGTTGCCTCGCCTGTGGTACCAACGGATCGTTCGGGTACTTCTGTAGAAATATCTGAAACTCATCCTCCGCTGCCAGCGCCTGCGTTCTGTCCCTGTCCGGCTTTTCCATCTGGCGGTAGTGTGCCATCGCCACTTGCATTTGGGCGTAGGTCGCTTCCGGCAGGAAAGGGAAGAACACTTCAAAATCCTTGTAGCCCGAAACCGCCAGCGCCAGGTTCGATGTTCCGCCCTCTTTGTAATACGAATCCGCGATTGCCAGTTTTGCTTTTGCCAGGTACTCGCTGTCGGGGTACGTATTGATCAGCGTCTGCATGTTAAGTCGGCCGACCTCGTGCCTCCCGTGCTTCATGTCGTCGACCGCGCGGTCATACAAGATCTTGTCCGGCTGCGCGTTGTTGTCCGCGCCGGTCGACTTATCGACCTTCTTCTTTTTGTGGAAAATGAACTGCGCGTTGCTGGTTGTCGCCCCCAATAAAAAAAGCGCACCCAAAACGCAGCACGCCAATCCCTTTCCGTTCACGGTTGGCTTTTCCTTAGCATTTTTCACAGTTTGGCCCAAACGCCACCTCTCTTGCGAATCTCGGCTTCCACAATTTAGTCTTCAGACTTCGCCGCAGGACTTCGGCCCGGGTCGGGCCAGTAGTCCTTCCACTTCCAAGGCCAGGAGAATCAATTATAGCCTGAACCAAAGGTCAGGTGGAGCAAGAACTTTGCCCTTCCGGACAGGTCCTCCTCCGCCCTCCTCTCCCCCTGTGATGCACCCACTTCTTCCCCTGGGTTGCCTTGGCCTATCTCCTTCCCTTCATTATTTTTCAACGAAATGTAACAATGTCCCCGCCACCCATGGCTAATATACCTTCACGCTTCCCAGGAGCAGCGGCCAGCCGCCCACTCACCTAAATGGACAAACGCAAATTCCTCTTTGTCTCCCTTTCCGGCCTCATCGGTGACATCGCCTGGCAAGTCCTCAAGGAAGGCCACGACGTCCGCTACTTCATCGAAGCCGAAAAGGAGCGCGACATCGCCGACGGCTTCGTCCCCAAATCGAAAGACTGGGAGCGCGACACCAAATGGGCAGATATTGTCGTCTTTGACGACACTCTCGGCCAGGGGTCCAAAGCCAGAGCTCTCCGCGCCACCGGCAAGCCGGTCATTGGAGGCACCGAATACACGGATCGCCTCGAAGACGATCGCTCTTTCGGTCAGGAAGAGCTGAAAAAAGCCGGCGTCAACATCATCCCCTACCAGGATTTTGACTCTTTCGATCCCGCCATCGAATTCGTAATGAAAAATCCCGACCGTTACGTCATTAAACCCAGCGGCGAAGCCCAAAACGTCAAGCGTCGCCTCTTCGTCGGGGAAGAAGAAGACGGCGATGACGTTATCCGCATGCTCGAAGCCTACAAGCGCGCCTTTTCCGATGAAATCAAGGTCTTCCAGCTTCAGCGCCGCGTCACCGGCGTCGAAGTCGCCGTCGGCGCTTTCTTCAACGGCAAAAAATTCATCTTCCCTGTCAACATCAATTTCGAGCACAAAAAACTTTTCCCCGGCAACATCGGCCCGCCCACCGGCGAAATGGGCACCTCCATGTTCTGGGCCGAGCCCAACCGCCTCTTCAATCAAACCCTCCTCAAAATGGAGCCCAAGCTCGCCGAAGAAGGCTACGTCGGCTACATCGATCTGAACTGCATCGTCAACAACAACGGCATCTATCCGCTCGAATTCACCAGCCGTTTCGGCTACCCCACCATCAGCATCCAGCAGGAAGGCATGCTCACGCCCATTAGCGATCTCTTTTGGGAACTTGCCACCGGCGCCGATCCCAAATGGCGCACCCGCAGCGGGTTCCAACTCGGCGTCCGCATCGTCGTTCCGCCGTTTCCCTTCGACGACGAGCCCACTTTCGAGTCCTTCTCCAAAAACGGCGCCATCGTCTTCAAAAAACCCAACTACGATGGCATCCACATCGAAGATGTAAAAGAAGTCAAAGGCCAGTGGTTAATTGCCGGCACCAGCGGCGTAGTCCTAATCGTGATAGGCACGGGTCAGACGATGTTGCAAGCCAAAGCCCAAGCCTATTCCCGCATCAAAAACATCATGATCGCCAACATGTACTACCGCACCGACATTGGCGACCGCTGGGTCGAAGACTCCGACAAACTCCACAACTGGGGCTATTTGCGCTAAGTAGCACAGGCACTCCTGCCTGTGCTCTTCGCATTCTCCGCCACCAGATCTCTCAATTCCTCGGCTCGCAGCCTCTTGACTCTTCCTCGAACGTTCCACATCCTCTCAAACATGCCCTTCGTCTCCATCACACGCCTGCGCGTCCGTTCCTGGCGCTTCCTGCCTATGTTCTTCGTTTACGCGCTTCGCTCCTCGCGGCAGGCCGCCCGCGCCGAAGGCAATCTCGCAATCAAGTTGCTGCGTGACCGCCGCAACACTTTCTGGACCGCCACCCTTTGGACCTCCGAATCCGCGATGAAGCGATTCATGATCGCCGACGCTCACGGCCGCGCCATGCGCAAACTTCTTCACTGGTGCGACGAAGCCGCGGTCGCCCATTGGACCCAGGAAGCCGCCGCCCTCCCATCCTGGTCCGAAGCCCACACTCGCCTCGAAACAGAAGGCCGCCCCTCCAAAGTCAACCACCCCTCCCCAACTCACCTCGCCCACCAATTTCCCGCTCCCCGAGTCACCGTCGCTTCCGAAGCCGCCTTCAAATAGTTTCCATCCAGCAGGCTGAACTCGCTTCGTCCTCAAAACTCGACACGAACGCCTGGCCCGTACCCGCCACTCACTCCGGTTTCGAATTTGCCTCACCGCCGGCTTGCGACTTCTGAAGCTTCTGCTGCGTATCGGCAAGGATTTTTTTCGCAGTCAGTCCCTCCGGACTATTTGGGTCGAGCCGGATGTACCCATCCAAATCCGCGATCGCCGCCGTATAGTTTTTTTGCCGCAGGTGGATGAGCGAGAGCAGTCGATAGCTCAATGGTTGTTCAGGCGCCAGCGATTTTGCCTTTTCCGCCGCCTCCAGCGCGGCTTCCAGGTGATTGCGGTAAAGTTCCAGCTTTCCCAGCTCGAATAAACCCATCCAGCTCTTCGGATTCAATTCCAGCCCGTGGCGTAAGAGGGCTTCTCCGTGCGCCGTGTCTCGCCGCCCTATCCACAATCTGGCGAGAGCAACGTCCGCCTCGGCATAGCTCTGTTGGCTTAGCTCGACGGCTTTCTCGAGATTCTTTTCCGCGTCACTCGATTTTTGCATCGAGAGATACGCCATCCCCATCTGATAGTAGGCCTCGTAGTAGTCCGGCGCCTTCTCAATCGCGCCCTGAAAATCCTTCAACGCCTCGTCCGCGTTTTTCTCGGCATAGAGCTGTTTCATTCCGGCCGCCACGAGTATCCTGGCAGGTTCTGGCATGGACAGTTCGTGCGCGGAAATCAAAGCACTGCCGGGAATATTCGCTGGAGACGTTCTCGTCGGTTTGAGGAAAATCGAAACACCGCGCTCGGTGCCGAAATCCACGTTCACATCTATATCAGTCGAATCGTAACCGGCCGCGCTGACCTTCAGGATATACCCACCGGACTGCAGCCCCAGAAACGCAAACTCGCCGGTATCGGTGGTGATGGAATTTTCCAGGCGGTTCCCTCCATCGTCACACAGCCAGACGGAAGCGTGTTGGATCCGCTCGTTCGTCGCCTCGGAGTAGACGATCCCCCTCAAACTCGCCGATAAATTCCCCGCCGCCCGCCCAATTCCCCCCGCAGGCAGAACTAGCGCCACCAGCCAACCTAAGAGGACTCGGGAACGGAGCACGGACCACCTCCGGCCAATGCAGAGCACGCATTTTACACCCGCGCCCACACTTTATTGGGATTTGCGTCGACAATCGTCCAAAGATTTTGAATCGCGGACACGTACAAATGGGAGGCTACTACCTCTGAGTGGAACACGAGCCCTTGCCGGGCCTGCCCGCCACGGACGCGTCCCCGAGTATCACCTGCGACGAAGCCTCTATGTAGCGCCGCCCTTCAGGGCGGCATCTGTCAGTTCTCGCCCGCTCTATTTCCGCGAAGCCCAATTCTCCACGCGCAAACCTCCAATCCTCCTGAACTCCTTCTCATTATTCGTCACCAAAACAAATTTCCCAGCCTTCGCATGAGCCGCAATCCACAAATCATTGTTCCCGATCGTCAACTCTCGCCGCTCCAAATCCACTCGGATCCGCCCGTACTCCGCTCCCGCCTCCTCCGGCAACGCCAGCGGCGGGATCAGCGCCGCCAACTCCTCCAGCGCCCGCATCGACACCTCTCGTTGCTGGCTTCGCTCCGCTCCATAGAGCAGCTCGCCTTGCGTAATCACGCTCATCGCTACCTTGCCCGCCTCTAACGTCCGGAATCGCGCCATCACTTCCGGCGCTTTCTTCTGCCGGATATAGATGCAGATGTTCGTGTCCAGCAAGAACCGCGCTCTCATTCTCAAAGCCCTTTGCGGCGCTGCGGCGGCTTGTCTTTCCGCTTTCTCGCCAGCACGTCTTTAGGCAGGTTCGCTAGTATCTCGAACGCCCGTTCCAGCCCTCCGCTCTTTTCCCGAAGCACAATCTCGTCCCCGCGCCGGCTGATTTCCAGCTCCTTGCTCTTCACCCGGAATTTCTTCGGCAGCCGCACTGCCTGGCTGTTCCCCGACTTAAACACCCGCGCCGTCGCCATCCCTCACCTCGCTAAATTGTATATACGCCAAAGGATATACAAAGTCAATCCACCGCATCCCGCCACTGGCCACCTCATTCGTAGTACATCGCCATCGACATTTCGTTCATGACGAGGAATGCAACGAGCCCACGTTTTTCCTTTCACGGTGGCTCCTGTCCCTCCTTCCCATCCCGAGCCTCCCGTGGCACGAACCGTGCTGGCTTGCTCAGAGTAAACCTCGGCCTTATCAGACGCATTTTGCGCGGTGAAATCTCTCCGATTGTTCTTCCGCTTTCCCTTAACTCGCCACCACGAGCGCATCCACTAAGGAGTTGCAAACGGCACTCCCTGCTTAGATTTTTCTTGTAGAATCGAGGTGTTGTTCGTTTGTGGCTTCCGACTCTTACCAAAGTTCAAGTCTGCAGTGGGGAGCGCCAAACCCAATGAGCGGCACGATATTCATCTCCTGCGGCCAGTACACTCGCGCCGAAAAATTGCTCGGCAAGAGGATCGTTGACATGGTTCGGTCGCAAACCAACCTGACGCCATACTTCGCCGAAGAGGTGCAAGACCTCTATGGCCTGGACTCCAACATACTTAACGCGCTACGCGATTGCGTGGCTTTCATCACGGTCCTGCATCCTCGCGGGACCATTTCAAGACCTGAGGCGCCACCGTTCACCCGCGCGTCTGTATGGATAGAGCAAGAAATCGCCATCGCAACCTACATAAACAGGGTTGAGAACCGAACATTGCCAATAATTGCGTTTCGCCATAAGTCGGTTGGACTTGAGGGCATTAGAAGTCTTCTACACCTAAACCCGATTGAATTCGCGCACGAAGAAGAAGTCTTGGCGGAACTGAGTGGCCGTTTATCGGCTTGGACGAATCTACAATCCAGCATCCAACTCCAACTCACATCCGAGTTGACGGGAATTCAACAAGAGCACCGGATCCATAGGCTCATCCTGAGTGTGGCTAATCACACGAGTCGTCGCTTTGAAAAATACGACTACGAGCTATCTATACCCTCCGCCTTTCTTAGACATTGGAACTCCAACTATGCATGCGAAATACAAAGCAAAGACCCTAATCTGCGTTATTTTCGATTCGACGAGAGCAACACTGGCCGCGCGATTATGCCTCGCGACGAAATGAGATTAACCTTTTTAGATTTCTGTACGGCCTGCGCTGCGACCAACGCCAGAGGTTATCAAGACCTAGTCGCTGCTACGGCTGCCGCCGAGACACCAATCACGGGAATCCTTTGGATTGATAGTCGCGAACTCACTATTTCAAAAACGGTGAAGCAATTGGCGATTGATAGAGAGAAAACTGGAAAAATCATATAGCAACACAAATGTTGTTTCCAAAGTCGGTTTGTTCCCACCGGCGAGTGCCGCCGACTTAGCTCCTGGCCTGGATGGCCCACCCTTCGCGTAAAACAGAACCGCGAAGGGCGGGCCATTCTTCGATTCTTGACAATTATATAGTGATATCACTATACTAAAATGCTGCCAATGGACGATGATCCCGTCTTAAAGCCGGTGATCTGGGTTGGGTCGAGCCGCGAGGACTTACGCGAGTTTCCCGATCCCGTCCAGGATCACATGGGCTACGCGCTGTACATCGCCCAGCGTGGCGAAAAGCATGCTACGGCAAAAGTCTTGAGCGGGTTCGGCGGCGCTGGAGTCCTGGAAGTGGTTAAGGATTTTCGCGGCGATACCTTTCGCGCCGTCTACACGCTTCGTTTTGCAGGAGCCGTTTTTGTGCTTCACGCATTTCAGAAGAAGTCGAAATCGGGCCGCGAAACTCCCCGTCGGGACATGGAGTTAACCCGGCGGCGCCTGGCTGAGGCCGCAGGGATCGTCAGAGAGAGGGAATCGTGAAGAAGAACCGATACGAAGTGGGAAGCGGAAACGTTTTCAAAGACCTCGGCATCCCCAATGCCGAAGAACACCTGATCAAGGCGCAACTCGTCTACAAGATCCATGCAATCCTGAAAAGCCGTCGCCTGAAACAGTCTCAAACCGCCGCTCTGCTCGGCGTCAAGCAGCCCGACGTCTCCAAAATGCTCCGCGGCGAGTTCCGCCAGTTCTCCGTTGAGCGCCTTCTCCGCTTCCTCGTGGTCCTCGGCCACGACGTCAAAATCCTAATCGAGCCTCATCGCTCCCGCCGCGCCCCCGCCGCACTCCACGTCTCCTGATTTCCCCCTACTCGCATTTCACCACCTACTATCAACTTCCCGCATCATTGTCGTTGGCAAATTAAAATGTCCGGTTTTCATAGCACATGAAGTGTCCGGTTTGGTTTGGGTGTCAGGGGTTGGTTTGTTGTGTTGAGTCTGGGGAGGCGGGGGGAGCGTAGCGACCCCCGCTTCCCCAGAGGTTGGGCTCGCGCCGGACTTTCTAGCAGTCGTGCTAGGCCGTCCCGCTGGTAACGGCCGACGATGTGTGGTCCGTATCCGATCGTGCAACTGCCGTCCAGATGTTCGTAAATGGTGACCCGACAGCCGGCCAGTGTCGCTCGCCAACGGGTTTTCTCGATCTGCAGGATGCGCGAGCCGAGGTGCACGGTGTTGTCCTGGTTCACGGTACGCTCGTGCTGCAGGGAAAAGATCAGATCGAGGCTTTTCCCGCGCACCGGCAGAAAGGCATGTCCTGGCTCGCTGGCCGCTACCGCGAAGCGTTTATTGAACTCTTCGATGTAGCTTTCCCGTAAAAACTCGTTGGCGGAAGCCAGGCTGCGGATGCCCTGCAGCCGCAACTCTTGTGGCAGTCGCCCTTGCCAAGTACCAAAGCTGCGCTCGCTTCGCCCGCGAGCCTGTGGCGAGTAGGCCGGAATCATCTGAATTCCCAATTCCTGCAGGGCGCGCCCCACTTGCGTCGGTCGGCTGCGATCAACTGGCTGACCGGCTTTCCGAGTATGGAAGAAATGGCTGGCCCGATCGCTGTACAGCGCACAGAAAGCGCCTTTTCGCTCGATCACCTCGCGCAGCGCGGTCATCACCGTGGCGGTCGATTCTTCTTCCACCAACTGCGCGTAGTAGATCTCGCTGGTAGCATCATCCAGAATTACCAGCAAATCGTAGCGACGATCATCCTGAAACCAAGCGTGCGAACTGCCATCGAGGTGCAGCAGCATCCCCGCGAGCGGTCGCCGTGGCCGCCGCCGCCGATGCACTCCTCGTTTCCCGCTCTTCTTCACTAGCCCGGCCATCTGTAAGGCGCGCTTCACCCACGTGTAACTCAGGCGTATGTGGTGCTTCTCTCGCAACTTCTCATGAAATTGCCGTACGTTGAAATCCTCATACTGCTCTTGGTACAGCCGCAGAATCTCTTCCACCGTCGCCAAGGGCACGCGCTTCGGGCTGGGCTTTCCTAAGCGATGGTCGAAAAGCCCGTCGTAGCCGAACTCTTCATAGCGTTCTTTCCACCGCCGCATCTGTCGTTCGCACAACCCAATGATCTCTCCCGCCTGCGCCCAGGTGATCTTCTTGGCCACCGCTCGCAGAATCACTTCCTGAATCTTCATAGCCCGCTCCACTGCCACTCTCCGGTAGCTCTCCATGCCTCCCCTCCAGGCTAGTAGCTCTACCCTAGCGGCTCGCTAAAGCGGACATCCTCATGGCCTAATTCAACCGGACATATCGTGTGCTAACGACAATCAACTTCCCGCATCATTTGTCACCACCCCCGCCCTGCGCTATCCTTCCCTCTGTACCCCGCAACTGGAGGCCCCTATGACCCCGTCGCTGCCGTCTCTTGACTCAATCTTCCAAAGCATCGTACTCGCCACGCTGGCCATCGGCCTGCCCATACTCTTCGTCCTGGCCATCCGCTTTCTCTGGGATCGCAACCTGAAACTTTCCCGCTCCAAAGACCTCGAAAAGCTCATCTGGCAACTCCACCGCATCGCCACCGCCCTCGAGCATCAACTCAGTCTGCTATCCACGCCCGTACAGCCCGGCACGGAAGAGCCTCGCGATCTCGCCTATCTCCAGCAACTTCCCACCCACCCGGCCGCCATTCCGAACTCCACAGCTCCCCAAGTTGTGGCCGCGGCAGCCAGTGGCGCTTCATCGCCCACCACGGCCCAGCAAGCCCGCCAGCAGTCCTCCTCCCCGGCTCAGCCCCCTCGCGCCGGCGTCAACTCCATGTTCGGCATCTAGTTTCATCTTCTCCTCGCCGGAATATCCCTCAGGTGCTCCTGCGTACCGCTTCTATGTAGCCCGGCTCTTTAGGGCGGCATCCTCCCGCTCGCCAGTTATTACGCTCCGTCCCCCATACGCCCCGCTCTGCAAGTTCAGTTGCTTTCAACTCTTCAAGCGCCATAGGCGCGCCACAAGCTAACTCAGCCCGTAAGGGCTGGGTTCATCCTGTGACCAACTTCCGAGCACCGTAGGTGCGTCACAGCAGCCAGAACTACACCAGCGCTTCCGAACTCAATCACGGGCTGCCTTCTACTCACGACTCACTACCCACTGCTGACATTCCCAATCCGTCTCACCAAACTCCCAATTTCCCGCCAACTCCTTCCATCCATTCCACTTCCGCGCGTCTCATTCGAATCATCCCACTAAACAACAGTACTTGACAGTAATACAATGCGCTGCTATCATCCCTCATGTTCGCTGCTCAAGACCCGCACAAAGCCCCTCCTCCACGATTTCCTCGATCCTCCTCCTTGCTGTCCGCATTTTCTTTGTCAAAAGCAACACTCCTTACCCCTCCTGGAAAGAGTTCGCATCAATGTCATTCCATGGATGTTAGCCGTCCTTTGTTTTCATACTCTTACGCACTCTTTTGCACTGCCAAATCTCTCAACTCCTTTACTTTCAATCGCTTCCGCACTCTTTGCGCAAAACACCCGGGGTGGCGGGGGGGCCCTCGTCCTGTAACTTCCTTCAGCTCCTGTCTCGCCACTCGCCCCTCGTCGCTTGCCACCGGACTATCTCGCAAAATATCCCGTCTTCGCTCGCACCGTGATCCCCTCGCGCTTCGGCCTGACCACAAGCTTGCGAAAGGTGTCGTCTTTCAGCGGGTCCCTCGGGTAGTAGCCAATCTCATAAGAAGTCCGCAGTTCCTCCGCAATCTGCCGGAAATACGTGTGCGGGTCCGTCGTCGCAGCATCGATGTGCGCCCCTCCCGTCTCCCGCGCCACGCGGTCCATCACGCTGATCCCGTACTTGTTCCGCGCCGTCAGTTTCCCATGCTCTTTTTCCGTGTAGCGAATCGTATAGACCAGTACGTTTTCGCTTTGCGCTGTCTCGATTGTCGTCATCATGTCGTGCGAACTCGAGTTATCCTCTCCGTCGCTGAAAAGCAGAATCGCCCGTCTCCCTTTCTCTTGCGCCAGCTTTTCCTCAATCGAGTAATAAATCGAATCATAGAAAGCCGTCCCCAGGTCGCGATCTTCCTTTGGCCCCAATTCCGGGAAATGACTCGTGGATTTCTGGTATTTCTTCCAGTCCTCCAGCAGATCCATCCCCGATGCCGAAAAATCGCTCACCAGTCGGATGTGATTCCCGAATCCCACCAGGAACACGTGGTCCTTCGGTCCCAGCACCTCCCTGAAGAAAACTTCCAGATCCTGCTTGTGTTGTTTGGAAAAGTGATCCTGGCTCCCGCTCGCATCCACCACCAGCCCCAGCGTCAGCGGCACGTCCACGCTTCGCGCAAAGTAGGAAATCTTCTGCGGCACACGATCTTCAAAAACTTCCACATCGTCCTGCGTGAGATTGTCCAACAGCCCGCCGCGCTCATCCCGCGCCACAAACGATACGTTCACCAGATTGACTTTAACCTTGATCTGCGGCTCTTGCCCCCGGCCTGCTGCACCGCAGAGCGTAGTGCCCCCGATGATGACGAGCACACACGCGATCGCGAGCCATTCTTTGCGTCGAAGCAAGAACCGTCTCATCGGCATTCCCCCGCTCGTGGTCACGCTATACGACGCCAAACCCCGCCGATTCTTTCACGCGCAATCCAGCATCCCGCTCGGACATACGAGCTTTCTCCAGGCGAAGTTCCGTTGCAGCCTGCCGCTATCCCTCGCCCACCTCAGTTTCCACGGTTCCGACTCTCGGCATTCGCAGGTATTTTCAGGTTCTCCGAAGAACGTCCTGATGGTAGGGTGTACTGGACGTCTGGTAGTGCATTGCATCTTCAAGGAGAGTGCGAATGAAACGTGCTTTAGCTCTCGCCGTTTTGCTGGCCTCCGCGCCCATGGCTCCGTCCCTGGCGCAAGAGGCGCAAAAACCGGCGCTTGCAAAAATTTCTCTGAAAGTGGGTGACGTTGCTCCGGACTTCACTCTGCTCAGCGATCAATGGAAGACCGTAAAGCTCAGCGACTATCGCGGCAAGCAAAATGTATTTCTTGCCGTTTACGTCCTGGCCTTTACCGGTGGTTGAACGAAACAACTTCAGGCGGTCCAGGCTGGAATCGCCTCAGGCAAGCTCGACACTTCCGATACCGCGGTCTTCGGCGTTAGCATGGATTCACCGGCTGCCAATGCCGCTTTCGCCAAGCAAATCGATATCAAATTCCCGCTCCTCAGCGACATGAACCACAAGATGCTCACATCCTACGGAATCCTGAAGGGCTACGACGTCCAGAACCAGACCTACGAGTGGGCCCAGCGCGCCAACATCGTCATCGATAAAGAGGGCATCATCCGCCACATCGAAGAAGGCGACAGCGCCGTAAACCCCAACACTGCCGTTTCGGTCTGCACCGACCTCCATAAAAAGGAAGCATCAAAATAAATGTTCCGGCGAATCTCCAGTGTCCTTCACCAAATCGCCTGCAAGAAAAGGTCGAGCCGCGGTTCTGCTTCCGCGGCTCGACCTGCAGTGTCCTCGTTTTTGAAGCTACTGCTCAGCCGCAAAATTCACGACTTCATTTTCCAGCGGGATCTCGTTGTGATGAACTTCCCCCGGGCCTTTGGCGTCCGCCGGTTTCCATCCCCATCCATGCCCCACTACCTCGAACGACGCGAGCGAATACGGCAGCCCCTCCGCTCCCAGCGGGGAACTCGCATTCTCGATGTGAAAGTGCAAATGCGGCTCCGTGGAATTCCCCGAGTTTCCCACCAGTCCGAGCACTTGCCCGCGATGCACTTTGTCTCCCAGCTTCACACGCAGGGATCCCGGCTGAAGATGCGCATAAAACGCAAAGTGTCCGCCGCCAATATCCAGAATCACATGATTTCCGCCTACAGTTTCCAACGTGATCGGCACCGCCCGGGAATTTGCTCCCGGAATGTTTTGCGGAATTCCATCCTTCACTTCGGTAACGATTCCGTCGGCAACCGCGAGCGCGTCTGACCCGTACGCGTAATAGTTTTTATTGTCCTTTTCATCGCCTTGATAGGTCTTGCCGTCGTCGCGCAAGCGCACCCAATCGATCGCAAAGCGCTGCGCGATTGCCGCGTGCCCATCAATCGGAATCAATGCGCGGCGATGCCCGGAACTGTTCGAAGGCCCATTGCCGGCAAGCCAATGATCGCCGCGCAGTGGCGCGCTGATGGCGATTGGCCCTCGCCCGACCGGAAGGGGGGCGGTTTCGATCGAAAGATCCTCCGGATACGTTCCAACCTTCACGGTCAATTTCTGGCGCACAGTGGGCGGGACTGCCTCGAGCGTATCAACTGTCGCCCACATGTACACGATGGCCATAGCGCCAGGCTCTATTCTTGCTTTTTCTGTTGCGCCGGGATGCCCTGGCCGGGCCAGCACAGCTTCCAGTTCCGCGCCGGAATATTTCACCAGCGAACGCGCCGCGGAGTCTCCCGAAATCATTTCCACTTGCGTCAGGCGGTGCTCCCAGCGGTCCATATTGTTGATATGCAGCTCGTAAACGATATGCCACTTGGCATCGGCCTTGAACGCTGTCGGCGCTATGGGAACAAGAACATCTTCAAAAACGGAAATCGGCTTTTCCTTGGGGCCTTCGGGAGTTTTTTGCGCGGTAGCATCACTTGTCGCCTCGCCTCCCGCGCTTCTGACAAACGAGAGAGCTTGCGCGGGCGTGTTCGCCTGGGTCCACGTTCCTTTTATTTCCGTGCGGGCCTGATTTAGGGAGCCTTCATAGACACCGCCTACGGCTTTCACTTCGAAGCGCACGGCGTCGCCAGTCAGTGTGATGTTTTCCATTGGAAGCGTGACGCCCTGATCCACGCTGTTCAGCGCACCGGCGAAGTCGCCGCCGGCGGTTTTCGATATGGTCAGAACGAGATGAAGCTTTGCCGCCCCCGCGCCGAGTTCACCTTTCCAAGTTCCCGTGAGATCGCTTCCGGCGTTCGCGGCTTGTCCCAGGGCACGGAAGGGAAGTGAAACAAACAATGCAGCCGCAAAAAGTACGACAAAGAGTACGCGATCAAGAAGGACATTCAACTTGCGAGTGGTACTCACAATTGCATGAAAGCAGTGGTTTTCATTCATCATGTTCAGCAAGACCTCTCTTTTGTGGCGGCAACATTTGTTTCATTTAGGCCTTGTATACAATACCCGATATCGGCGCGCAGGTGGCTCTTCGTTATCAAAATAATCCTCGAAGCTTTGTTCCCGCAGGCCTGCGCGGAGAAACCCGGCCAATTCCGTGCGCGTGACCGGCCACGGCAATTGGCCCTCCGGTTCGTTTGGTTCGCGCCCCCTGGCAATCACGAGCAGCTTTCCTCCCGGCGCAACAAGTGCGGCGATACTCTGAATTGCCTCCGAACGAAGGCTGACCGGCAAGGCCTGCACCGTATTCGATTCCAAGACGAAATCAAACCCTTGCTCCCATTCGGCGAGGGGATGGAACAAATCCGCCGGACAGTAGTTCACTTTGCTCTCCGGAAATCTCTTCCGGGCTCCGTGGATAGCCGTTTCCGAAATATCAAAGGCCGTCGTCTCGAATCCCCAGGCGGCCAACTGTTCCGCGTCATCGCCCAAGCCGCAAGCGATGACCAGAGCTCTCTTTCCGAGGGTCGTTTGAGGATGGAGTTTCCAGAAATCCAGCAATCCGGGGCTCGCTCCGCGATCCGCCCAAGGCACGACGCTTTGGCCCTCCGCACCTTCCTTGTAGAGCACTTCAAACCAGCCGGTAGGGTCTCCCCTCCGGATGAATTCCGCCGCCAGCTCTCTTGCTCTCGTTCGATCGCCCGGCATGGCTTTGCTTATCCTCCTCTTAGTGGCGTTCGCGTGGCGCTCGTATCGTAGCACTCGGTGCCCCTATGGGGAGGAGAGTGCTCGCGGGCATCGACGTATGGCGCGTGCGGTTTCGAAAAACGGGTCATCTCTTCACTAGTTACAAGTTGGGCGATTCGCGCACAACAATTGCTGAAAACGTCGTACCATCAATAGAACGAAGGATTCATCCGGAGGCCACTCCTTGGGGTCAGAACGCCGCCGCACGCCGAGGTACAGCTTTATCGCAAGCGCCGAGCTGATTGAAGAGGCATCGGACGTGCGCATTGCCACGCGCGTAAGCGAGCTGAGCCTTCACGGCTGTTATCTGGACATGATGAATCCATTTCCTGTGGGAACGCTGGTGCTGGTAAAGATTTCCGCGGGCGACGCATACTTCCAAGCCAAGTCGAAAATCGTTTACGCTCAGACCAACATGGGAGCGGGAGTAGCGTTTCTTGAAATAGACGCGCAATACCAGCCGGTTCTGGAGCGGTGGCTGGACGAAGCAAAAAAAGGGAATCAACCGCCCGTAGGCTGATTCCGCTTGAAGGCCTTCTTACAATTTCTTCCTGGAATTCTAAATGCGTGTCCTGAAAGTATATTTCCACTCGCTCTGGCTATCATGTTGAAGTGGGCCGAGTTGAATAACGCACTGCTCCGTAGGGTCCGTAGGTTCCAAAATTCGCTAAATGTATTTGGAACCCGTTAGTTATTCATAGTGTAGCGCCACCATGGGATCAACGCGGACGGCACGACGGGCAGGAATGTAGAAAGCGATGGAACCTACGGCGACGAACAAGATGACGGCGCCAAGCAGTGAAATCGGGTCGCTGGGACGCACTCCATACAGCAGGCTGGCGAGACCTCTGCCGAAAAGGTAAGCCACGACCAAGCCCAACGCGGCACCCGCGCTGATGAGGGCCACACCCTCTTGTAGGATTAGCTTTAGGACGCCACTCGGTGTTGCTCCCAGCGCCATTCGAATGCCGATTTCGCGGGTGCGCTGCGCGGTGTAGTAGGAGATCAGACCATAGATGCCAATCAGCGCCAACAGCAGCGCGACACCCGAAAAGACGGAGACAAGCATCATGGTAAAACGCAAACGAGCCATCGATTCCGAAATCAAGTCATCGCCTGTTTTTACGACACTCAAAGAAGCGCCCGCCGGGAAATCTTTGGACGTGGCCTCGCGCACCATGCCGGCGACGCCGCGAGGATCGCCTTGTGTGCGAACGAGCAAGGCGACATTGAGGAGCGGCTTTTGAAGCAGCGACATGTAGACTGTCGGGTTTGCCCTTTCGCCTGAAGGGAATCGCGGCGGTTCTTTTACTATCCCTGCGATTGTGAAGGTATCTGCGGACCCGCCGTGCTTCCATGCCAACTGAAGGCCAATGGGATTGACGTCAGGCCAGTAGGTTTTGGCCATCCCCTGATTAATGACTACGATAGGCGGAGAATTCAGATCGTACGTGTCGTCAAACCAGCGGCCTCGCTGCAACTGGTATCCGAGCATGTGGAAGAAGGCGGCGGTTACAAATTGCGCTTCCGCCGGCTGCTTCGATTCCGCGATGCGTCCTCCACCCGTCAGCGCCTGGAATTGAAATTGATATGGATGGTCTGAAGATGGGAACGGGGATGCCAGGCCCGATGATCTTACGCCGGGAAGCGCGGATATTGCGCCGATCAATTGTATGTATTTTACTCCCCGCGACTTTGCGTCATCAACGGAAGAATCCGGATTGACGAAGAAATCCATTGTGAGAAGGTGTTGAGGTTGAAAGCGCGCATTGGTGCTTACAAGCTTTCCGAAGCTCTGCGTCAGTAAGGCCGTTCCCGCAAGGAGCACCAAGGCTAAGGCAATCTCTACCACGAGCAAGAGGCTGCCCGGACGACGCAGCACAGAACCGCCGGCCTGGCTTGTTACGACACCGGACCCGAGTGTCTTGGTGAGATTGACACGGGAGAAACGCATCGTTGGGAATATCCCGAAGAGTAGAGCGGCAACCATGGAGATTGCAGCTGTAGCTGCGAGAACGCGGGGATCGATGGCTGCTTCCTGGAAGCGCGGTACGTGCAAGGTGGGTGGCAGAAGCATCAGGAAGCCACGCAATCCCCAATAGGCGAGGAGAAATCCGAGAAATCCTCCGGAGGCAGCGAGTAGGAGAGCCTCGATTGATAGTTGGCGAATCAGGGTAGCCCTCCCAGCGCCCAATGCGGTGCGGAGAGCGAACTCCTTCTCGCGAACAAAGCCACGCACAAGCAGAAGATTGCCGATGTTTGCACAACCGATGAGCAACACGAACGCGAGCGCGGCGACTAAGATCCAGAGCATGGACCTAACATCACGAATGAGTTCAGAGCGCAGCGGAACGACTTGAATTGTGTCGTCGTCGTTGTTTCCCTTGGCTCCCGAAGGAAAACCCCGCAAAATTGTGTTGATTTCGGCCTCGGCCGCTCGAATATTGACCCCGCTCTTTAAGCGAGCTATGGCGTTTGTATAGGTCACCTCATCTCCGACAGGGGTGTTGACCCAGAAATCTGTTTGACGAGGCAAAAGTGGATACGGGAATTCGACGTACTCCGGCATCACACCGACAACCGTGAAATCTCGGCGCTCCCCGAGCATCTTGACGGAGAGAGTTTTTCCGATTACGTCATCCCTTGCGCCGTAGTGCTGCCGCCAGAAACGGGCGGTCAAAATAGCAACGCTTGGCGCATTTGCAGCATCGTCGTCAGGTTGAAAGGTTCGGCCCAAGAGGGGCGTGGCTTTGAGTACGCGGAAGAAATCGGCGGAGCAAGGCACTTGCTGGACCGATTCCTGAGTGCCCCAAAATTTCGTGCTTTCAAACCACCTTGGGTCGTCGCTGAGGGAGACAGTAGCGATCTCTTCAAAACTTTTTGTTTGGTTCTTCGTGAAACTTCGCGACCACCACAGTTTGGAGTGTTGTACTCCTGTTCTTCGATTGGACCTCCACAACATCACGAGTTGATCGGGATTTTTATAGGGAAGGTGGCGGAAGACGAGGCCGTAGAAGGCGCTGAAGATGGCGGTATTGGCGCCGATCACCAGCGCCAGCGTGGCAATCGCGACGCAACTGAATCCCGGATTCTTTCGCAGCGCACGCGCGCCGTAGCGGATGTCGCGGAGAAGGGAGTCGAACCATGCACCGTGGCGAGATTGGCGGATTTGCACTTTGACTTGCTTGATTCCGCCGAGTTCGATGCCGGCAGCGCGGCGGGCTTTGTCAGGATTCATTCCGGCGCGGATTTTTTCTTCGATAAGCATATCCAGATGAGAACCAAGTTCGCTGGAAAGGTCGCGCGCCTTCGGCTGTCCGCGAAGAATATTACGAAGAAAGTCCATGGCACGCTTTGGCATGATTTGCCACCTACTCACTATCAGCCAGGATTTGCAATTTGGAGTCCGCGCTCGCGAATTCTATCTCTCCTTGTCACGTAGACTCAAGAATTGTATGACTACAGCGGCCCCAGCGAGGCTTCGGAGTGCCGACGGTTCGTGCCTTGCGTGTCTGAAACGCCCCCGCTTGTTGGCGCGCAATCGATTTCTCAGACATCACCAGGCCGACCTTCCTACTTCGGCTCCAGATTTTGTAACCGCGATGGGAGTGCTAACCCGATGGCATCGGCAGCGCCGCAATCCGCCGCGGCATGCCCCCAAATAGACGCCGGTGCAAATGTTCATCAGTCAGCAACAGCCAGCAGTACCGGGCGTGCTTGACCGGCCGCTGCTGCAAGCTCGTCAGCGACCAGGCGTCGATTCTCTTCGGCAGCACCAGCCGCGGCCACAGGAAGTTCAACGGAAGAGCCTCAAAATGGAAATATGGGCTAAATCGTCTCTGGTCAAATTTTCCCGTTCATCTGTCTTGAATCTGCTCGGCCCTGCGGAACGCGGTTGAGGCGGCGTAAAGGTGGCAATATTCTTCCACTCGGGTTCGATTCTGAAGATTTTTCGTTATCTATTTATGCTGTGTTTAGGCAGGACACGGTAGGTTAGCCGGCGGAAGCAGGGAGACTGGCAGGTATCGGCGCGACGACTTTTGAATGACTGGAATGCGATAGAGATTGAGGGAGGATGGAGATGAATCTGAATCGAATTGGACGTCTTGGAATCGGCGGGCTGTTGATCCTGGCGGGAGGACTTTGGGTTTCGGCGGCTCCGAGCGGGTATCACCTGATCAAGAAATACAGTTTCGGGCCAGCCGACGGGAGCAAAGGAGAATACTTCGATTACATTACGGTGGATTCCGAAGCGAGGCGGGTGTACTTGTCACGGGGAACGGAAATCGACGTCATCAATGCGGACAGCGGCGAGCTGATTGGCAAGATCACCGGTTTGAAGCGGGATCACGGAGTTGCCGTGGCCAAAGAATTTGACAAAGGCTTTATCAGTGACGGCGAAGAAGGCAAGGTGGTCGTTTTCGATTTGAAGACGCTGAAAGTCACCGGCGAAGTGAAAGCGGAGAAAGACGCGGACTGCGTGGCCTATGATCCTTTCACGAAGCGGGTGTTCGTGATGGAAGGGGATGCGGAGAGCGCGACGGTGATTGACGCAAGGAATGACAGTGTGGTGAAGACGATCGCACTCGGCGGCGGGCCGGAATTTGCAGTGGCCGATGGGAAGGGAACGGTTTATATCAACCTGGAAAACAAGAACGAGCTTCTGAGTGTTGACGCGCGCACTCTGGAGATCAATTCGCGGTGGCCGGTTGCGCCTGCGGGAGGGCCGACGGCTCTGGCCATCGATGTAGAGCACCACAGGCTGTTCACCGCCGGGCGCAAACCGCAGATGTTGGTAGTGCTCGACTCCGAGAACGGAAAAGTAATTCAGTCGTTTCCGATTTCCGGCGGAGTGGACGCGGACAGATTTGAACCGAGCACGGGAAGGATTTTTGTTTCGACGCGCGAGGGCAAGGTACACGTGTTCCACGAAGATACTCCAAATAAATACAGCGAAGTGGAAACCATCGAGACAGAAGTGGGAGCAAAAACGATGGGACTAGACACAAAGACACACAATGTCTTCGTGGACACGGCAGATTTCACGCCGCCGCCGGCGCCGACGGCTGAGCGGCCGCATCCGCGGGGCGGCACGGTTCTTGGGTCGTTTCGCGTGTTGGTTTACGGAGAGTGAGGCGGGACTGGCCGCGACAGCCTGAGACGGCGTCAGACTTCCCGCAGTCTGCCTGGCAAAATAACAAGGCACGCGCCAGTTAGAATGGAATTATGTGGGTGGCAGTGCTTGCGGGAGTTGCGGTGCTGGCGGCGCTGGTTGTGTTCTTCGTTCAGCCGCTGGGGGTTTTGGGTTTGCTGGAACGGCTGACGCCGCAGATGATGTACTGCGTGAAGACGGAGCAGCGGCAGGTAGGGTTGTCGTTTGATGATGGGCCGAATCCGAATTTCACGCCGCAAGTGCTCGAGATTCTGGAAAAGCACAAGGCGAAAGCGACATTCTTTCTGATTTCCGAGCGGGCGCGACGGAGTCCAGAACTTGTTGGGCGGATCCGCGCAGCCGGGCACGAAATCGGCAATCATTACATTCGCGACGGATCATTGCTTGGGCATTCGGAGGTGGAGTTTCTTCTGAATCTTGAAGAAACGGAGAAGACGCTGGGCATCGCGGCAGGGGCGAAGCTGTTTCGTCCGCCGGGCGGCGTGGCGAGGCCGAGGCAGTTGCGGCTAGCGCGCGAGCGCGGCTACCAATGCGTGCTTGGGTGCGCATATCCTCATGACCCAATGCATCCTCCGGTGTGGTACATCGAGTGGCTCATCAAGAAAAATTTGCGGGCTGGAACGATTGTGATTCTGCATGATGGGATTTCCGATGCGAGCCGGAGCGTTCGGGCGTTGCCGGGAATTCTGGAAGCGGGGCAGCGGAAGGGGCTGCGGTTCGTTTCGATTGGGGAGTTGATGAAGGACGCTCAATAGACCAGATTGCCCAGAGAATGGCCGAGTTGCGTGTCCAGCGGCGCTGAGAGGAACAAAGTCGTTCCATTGAGAGATTGTTTTCATGCGGTTTCGCGGCTGGTAATGAACATTATTGATGGTAGCGAGCAAGCTATGGCTCCTCTCCTCTCCAAACTGACCAAGGAAGAGCAGCAGAAGTTGTTCGACCATCTGAACTTCCTGTCGAATTGCCTCTTTCGTGAGCAGCTAGTCATAGAAGGCGCCGCACGCACGAAACGAAGGATTTTCTATCGTGATACGATAGATATGCGAGCGATGCATATTCTGCTTTTCCATTGGGGCGTGGCATTGAATGGATGACGGCGAAATCTCTCGGGCTTCGACTACCGGTGGATTACCGGTCGACACTTCTTTAGCGCCAGCGTTGCAAGCGGTCCGCGCTCCAGTACAAATTCCTCTGGTCAGCCTCCGCACCGCGTATATCAGCGGAGTAGCGATTCTTGTGGCCGTCGCCGCTGCAGTGGTGGCTCGGCTGCTGACGGCGCTGATCGGACTCATCACCAATCTTTCTTTCTTCGGCCACTTCTCCTTTGCCTTCAGTTCGCCGGCCGGGAACCATTTAGGACTGTACGTTATCTTCATTCCGGTCATCGGCGGCCTCATCGTAGGCGTGATGGCGCGGTACGGTTCGGAAGCGATTCGCGGGCATGGCATTCCGGAAGCGATGGAGCAGGTTCTCTTCGGCGGCAGCCGGATTCCGCCGCGCCTGACGTTCTTGAAACCGCTCTCGGCTGCCATCGCCATCGGGACGGGCGGCCCCTTCGGAGCGGAAGGACCCATCATTGCCACTGGGGGTGCATTGGGCTCGCTGGTCGGGCAGATTCTAAAAATCACGGCGGATGAGCGCAAAACGCTACTGGCAGCCGGAGCGGCGGCGGGCATGGCGGCGACCTTCGGCAGCCCGGTGTCCGCCGTTCTTTTGGCGATCGAGCTACTTCTCTTTGAATACCGTCCGCGCTCAATCATTCCAGTGGCCTTGGCGTGCGCCACGGCGCAAGCGGTGCGGATCGCTTTTGTTGGCGCCGCGCCGATGTTTGCGATGCCGGGGGTAAGCCAACCTCGAGGATACGGATTAGCCGTATATGTCGTGATCGGGGCGATTGTAGGAGTGGCGGCAGTGCTCGCGACGCGCGCTGTTTACGGCGTCGAAGACGTCTTTGACCGCTTGCCTATCCACTGGATGTGGTGGCCCGCGATTGGCGCAGTCGCCGTCGGAGTGATCGGCTATTTCGCGCCGCACACGATGGGCGTGGGCTACGACAATATCGAGAGCATCGTGAGCGGGCACCTGCTAGGAAGAGCGCTGGTGATTCTGTTCTTGCTGAAATTTGTATCGTGGGCGATTTCTCTTGGCAGCGGGACTTCCGGCGGTACGCTTGCGCCGTTATTCACAATCGGGGGCGGATTGGGGGCGATCCTCGGGGTGGCGGCGGTGTCTATTTTTCCCGGGCTCGGGATAGACGTTCGTGTCGCGGCGCTGGTGGGCATGGCGGCCATGTTTGCCGGAGCATCGCGCGCGCTACTGGCCTCGGTGGTGTTCGCGTTTGAGGCCACACACCAGCCGCTTAGCCTGCTGCCATTGCTCGGGGGCTGCACAGCGGCGTTCCTCATCTCCTCGCTGATGATGCGCAACACCATCATGACGGAAAAAATCGCCCGGCGAGGGGTTCGCGTGCTTGCCGAATACTCGACCGACTTTCTGGACCAGGTGCTGGTGAAGACCGCCGCAACACGAGACGTTGTGGCCCTGGCCGCGGACGACACGCTGGGCGAAGTGCGCGCATGGTTCGCGTCGCAAGCCGCCGGCACGGGGCATCAAGGTTTCCCGGTTCTCGATCGCCAGGGCAATTTCGTGGGCGCGGTTACCAGGCGCGAGATTATGGATGCCGCAGAGCCGGAAAGTTCGCCGCTCCGCCAGATTCTGAAGGGAACACCGGCTATTGTGTTCGAAGACAATTCTCTTCGCGAAGCCGCCGACCACATCGTGAATGAGAACGTGGGCCGCCTGGCCGTCGTGGCTCGAGAGAATCCACGCAAGGTCACCGGCTGGCTTACTCGCAGCGATATCCTCGCGGCTCATCGCCAGCGTCTGAAGGATTCGTCGCAAGCCAACAGCGAAATCAACATTCGAACCATTCGGCTGAACCGCGCGCCCGAACCGCAAGCATAAACTTCCTAAAAACATGAATAGCAATGTGAAGGCTTGCCGGAATGAGACTGGAGCAGGTCGATGACGGCCGTTGCGCTGACAACGGCGAGGTGGGCGCGTTCTCTGCGTTCATAGGGCCTGCAGCGTCCAGGGCCCTCCAGGCTAGTTCCGGGGTGGGGTGCTAATGGAGATTGACGCTTTCACGGCGTTTGGGCGCCTTGGGCTTCGACGTAGAGTGAATAGAGCGACTGGCTGGCGGCCATGAAGAGGCGAGTCTTCTTGGCGCCGCCGAAACAGAGATTCGCGCAGGTTTCGGGGAGATGGATTTTGCCGATCAGCTTGCCATCGGGGGCGAAGACGTGTACGCCGTTGTAGTCGGCGGGTCCCCAGCCGGCGGCGGACCAGACGTTACCGTCGCGATCGCAGCGGATGCCATCGGATGAACCCGGCGACATATTCACAAAGAGGCGGCCATTCTTGAGGCGCACGCCATCGACGACGTCATAGACGCGAATGGGACGCGGATCGCCGGGACGTTTTGGAGTCCCGCTATCGACGATGTAAAGAAGTTTTTCGTCAGGCGAAAAACAGAGACCATTGGGTTTGTCGAGGTCGCTGGCGACGACCGTGGCTTCGTGCGTTTTCGGATCGAGGCGGTAGACGACAGCGGGAAGCTCGAAGGGAGCTTTGTGGCCTTCGTAGTTTGACATGATGCCGTAGCCGGGGTCAGTGAACCAAATCGCGCCGTCGGAATGAGTGACGATGTCGTTCGGCGCGTTGAATTTCTTGCCCTGGAAATTGTCGATGAGCACGGTGATCGAGCCGTCGTACTCGGTGCGCGTTACGCGGCGCGTGTCGTGCTCGCAGGTGAGCAGGCGGCCTTCGCGGTCGCGGAAGTTGCCGTTGCTGTAATTCGAAGGCGCGCGAAAGACGCTCACTTCTCCCGTGTCTTCGAGCCAGCGCAAGATGCGGTTGTTGGGGATGTCGCTGAAGAGAAGATAGCGGCCATCACCGAACCACACGGGGCCTTCGGCCCAGCGCGCGCCCGTGTAAAGGCGCTCGACCGCCGCGCTTTTGACATCATATTTTTCAAAGCGGGGATCCAACACTTCGATTCTGGGATCGGGGTAGGGAACCGGATCTTTCTCTTGCTGTTCGCCGGCAAGCGCGAATGGAGTGAAAGCCAGCGCCGTCGCGCCGCTAGTGGCTAGGCTCATGAAGGTTCGTCGTTGCATCGCTCTCCCTCCCGAGTGAAATTTGTTCGATGCACATTACCACGAGCATTTCTGTTGTGGAATCGGCGATTGCCGAGAAAACTAGTTGTGGCGAGACCAGGGGTCAGGGATGACACTTGATCTCGATGCGCAGGTCCGGAGGCGCGCTTGAAGAGACGGCACTTGCGGGATTCTCCACGACCTCAATCGCGTGCAGGGGCTCCGGCTTCATCCACCGAACGCTCCAAGCACCCGGATGAACGGGAAAATGCCTGCTCGGTTGATCGGTGACCGTCCCGTCGGCGCGATGATAGCGAATGTGGGGCGTGTCGCCGCCCGAATCCCAGCTTAGAAAAAAACTCGGCCATCGGTGGTGATGCATGGGGATGGTTGTGCCGGCAGGTGGCACGGTCACCTGGAGTACGCGGACGAACGCGTTTTCGAAGATGACTTTGTGAGTATTGGGGGCAGCCTGGACGGCGTCGTAGCCGTCGGGGAAATTGGATTTGTCTTGGCCGTAGAGATAGAAATGACCGGCGAGCAGAACCAGGATGGCGGCGGACACCGCGATCAGCAATTGTTTCTTGCGAAAACGGAGAGGGACTCTTGGCTCGTTCATGGCGTGAAGAATTATAGTGAGTCCATTCCGAAGGGGAAGAGAATTCTCTGGGCAACGGGTGTCGACCGATTCGATTGCTGTGCGACCTGCCGGGTCATGGCGATCACCGGGCCGGGTGTCCTCTCGTTCATTTCGAAAACGAGAGCGAGTCGGGACGAAGGTCCTGTACCAATTCTGTCCTCAAGTTCGATAGCCAGCCGGATGGCGGCCGATTAGGCTTCGGACACAGTTGAGCTGGCGATACGGGACCCTCTCACCGGGAGTCGCGCGGCTGGGCGAAAAACAAACCAATCCGGGAGGGTCCAATGAAACTACGTTTGACGTTCGTATTGTTGGCGGCCGCTACGGTTTTCACGTCAACGGGAGTTCCGCAAACTGCAGGCACGAATCTGGTGATGGGGGCACGCTGGGACAACAATCGGGCAATTCAAGGGACGGTGACGCTAGGAAGAGTGAATTTATCCGGGCCGGATACAGTGCTGGCGACACAAACACTATCGAACGGCCGGGCAAATATCATGGAAGCGCTCGCGGCCAACACCCTGTACGACGTGACGCTGGTGGGGTCGGATGGTACGCAGCTGGTAAAATTTCCGTTAACGACCGCGATGATCAACCCGAGCAACTTGCAGCGGGCCGAAATCGAACTGGTGTGCCATGCGGCGGATCATTCGCTTGCGTCGGCGCGAATTGACGTATCGATGAAGTTCTAGATGAAGTCGGCTCCACGGCTTGCGGATTCAGCGCCAAATGGAAGCAGTGGGCCTGTGCGGATCAGGCTGTGCCCCAGATATCTCCCAGGGCTCGCTGGAAATTGGCGCCGAGGACTTTTTCGATGGTGGAGGAGGGCTGGCCGCGACGAGCTAGTTCCTCGGCGATGATTTGCATGTGATCGGGGCCGTTCAGATCGGGGACGTAGGGGAAGCGGTCTTCGCCGGGAGCGCCGATGTGGAGCTGTTGGCGGCGAGCGATATCGGCATTGAAATTCGCAATCTGGGCGGGCGTCAGGGCGACTTTTTGGATGGAGCCGTCGGAGCCAATGCCGACATGGTCGGCGCCGCAGACGTTTATGGCGTGAAGAAGATGAGCAAGCACATGCTCACGCGTGGGGACGGTGGGAGAGGCGACGAGATAGGGCATTAAGTAGACGCCGAAATAACCGCCGCGATCGGAAAGAGATTTGAGAATCTCGTCGGGCTTGTTGCGTGGGTGCGGATAGACGGCCGCGCAGCCGGAATGCGTGATGAGGATGGGCTTCGAGGAAGCGGCGACCGCGTCTGCGGTGGTGCGATAGCCGCTGTGGCTTAGGTCGGCGGCGACTCCGAGCTGGTTCATTTTTCCGAGAGCGGCGACACCGGCGGCCGTCAGGCCCGCATCTTTCGGGTCAAGGCAGCCACCGCCGAAGAGACTGTGATTGTTGTAAGTTAGTTGCATGATGCGGACGCCGAGTTTGCGAAAGAGATCGATTCGGCCCGGGTCCGCCTCAAGAAATGAAGTGTATTGAAAGCCTGGCAGAATGCCGAGCTTGTTCTCGCGCTTGGCGAGCGCGATCTCCGAGTGTTTGCGAACAAGAGAGAAATTATCCGGAAATTTTTCGACGAGAGATTCGAGAGAAGCGAGAGCGTAGAGAGTTTCCTCAAAGTCCGGAGAAGAGACAGTGCAATTTATGGCGGTGATGCCGGATTGGCGAATGGTTGCCAGGAGTTCCGGGCTCGGGGAAGAATCGAGATCGATGCCGGGGCTGCAGAGGGAGTCGATTACGATGGCGTGTTTGTAGAGAGCGGCGGTGTCGGTGGAATCGGCGGTGTGATTTTGAGCAAAGAGATGTGGGGCGACGAGTGTGGCCGCGGAAAGATTGAGGATCGAAAGATGGAATTCGCGGCGATTCAAGAGGCGGCTCCTTGCCGGGACAAACGGGAGGCAAAGTATACAACGAGGATGCTTGCAGCTTAGTTGGCGACGGTGAGTTCGACGATGACGGAGGGGGTGATGCGCTGGCCGGCGAGCGGAGACTGGTCAATGATAGCGGCGTGAGGCCACTGCGGCGCCGACACCAGGTTAATTTTGGAGTGAAGGCCGGCGCTTTCCAGACGGCGCTGGGCATCGGCGTCATTCAGGCCGACGAGGTGGGGCATGACAAAGGCGGGCTCGCGCGGGCCGTCGGAGACGAGCACATCCACGCGGGGACTGGCGGCGCCAGCGCCCGGCCGCGGCGTCTGGAGGATCACAGTGTCGGCGGGATCGTCCGGCATGGTGATGCCAGAGACCTCGCCTACCTGAAGTCCTGCGCGGAGCAACTCGATGCGCGAGGCGCGGAGAGAATTTCCTTCTAGAAGGGGAATTTGCAACTGGCGCTGTCCGAGACTGAGGATAACGTTGGCCTGCTGCGAAACTTTCATGAGCATCCCGGGTGGCGGGCTTTGGCGGACGACGACGTTGATAGGAAGTTCGCTGTAAATGCGGTCCGCAACACGGAGGACCAGGCCGTGCGATCGCAAAAGACTGTTGGCCTGGGTCACGTTCTTGCCGACGAGATTGGGCATAGTGACTTCACGGCCGTGAATCGCAATGCGCATGGCCGTGATGGCGCTGAGAAAAGCGGCGGAGGCGAGGACAAACACAAGCAGCGCCATCCGTGTGACCCATTCGAGGCGTTCTTTAAGAGTCATGCGATCAACCGAACTCCGAACTCTGCTCTCAGCCTAAAACCGCAGCGCCAAATGCTGCAAGAGCTCTTAGTGACTCAGCGGCGGAGGCGGATAATCCGGCAACTTGTCTTGGCTCATGTCCGCGCGCTTCACTTCGAGTTCATCGAAAAGCAGCGAAGGCGAAATGACGGTAGTAGGAACGCCGCCAGTGCGGTTGCTGACGAGCGGGTCGTTGCCGACGGCGATGAGGTCGCTGCGCAGAGCTCGGACGTCAAGTTCATTAAAGACGGCGCCGCGGACTAACTGTTCATGGCCATCAGCGTATACCCGATAGAGAAGGCGCGGAGAGTTGCCGGGCCCGAGAGTCTCGACGCGATAGGCGTAAGGCGTGCCCTGCGCGTTGATCATCTCAATCATTTTCTTTCTGAGCGTCTCGGGCGATTGCGCTTCCGAACTCTTCAGCAGAAGGACGCCGAGGCTGGGCGAAGGGAAGGAGCCGGGAGCCGCGCGGCCATGACCGTTTGATAAAGGAAAATCGCGGACGGGCTGGCGGCCGACCAGATAGTTGTCGAGCGTGCCGTTTTCGATGACCTTGACGCTCTGTGCTTTTACGCCTTCATTATCGACTTCGTAGCTGCCGACGAGGCTGTGCCCTTCAAAATTCTTAAGAGTCGGATCGTCGACAATCGAAAGGAAAGCTGGGAGCACGCGCATTTTGTAGCTGGTGGCGAAGGCGCCGACGGTGCGATTCGGTCTGCCAAGCTGCGGCTTGCGGCCGACGACATTAGCGCCGACGAGCGAGGCGACGACGTCGGTTGCGGCATCGGGAGCAAAGAGAACGGGTCCGCGATATTCTTCTTCGACGATAGGAGCTCTGCGCAGCGCGACGACGGTTTCTAGCGCCTGCTTGGCTTTGCTGAGAAATTTCTCCCGCGAAGGAAGTTCTTCTGCGCGGCCAACCATCCAATAAGGATTGCGGCTCAGGCGCATTCCATCCGCGGCTTGAGCGGAGCCGTTTAGCTGCAGGTTGTACGTGGTTTTGCCGCTGCGCGTGACGGTGCCTTCCGAATCGACGAAGTATTCATTGACGGCAGTGAAGCGAGCCGATGCGCTCACGGCTTGAATTTCCGGGTACTGGCGATACAGATTGGTGACATCCTCGAGAGTCTTGTCCCACGCGGCTTCATCTGGTTTAAGAGAAACGATAGGTTCGAGAGCGTTGATCACAGGTTCTTTGGAAAAATCCGCGACGGGGTTGGGGTCAGGCGTGAAGCGCTTCATATCTGCCTGCTTTTCGGCGAGAGCTTCTCCGGCGGCTTTGTAGGCCTGATCGGTGGAGATCCAGATTTGGTGGCGCAGAGCGATGGGATCGTTATCGAGCGGGAGGATGTTGGTTTCGCCCATACCCTGGCCGTAGTAGCTGTCTTGTTTGTAATCCCCGACGCGGACGACGACGCGAAGGATGCGCAGGTGGACACGCTGACTTTCACGAAGCGCGCCGAATGCGGCTTCGGCGTCGAAATCGTCAACGTCGTTGACGCGGTAGCCGATGTAGTACGGTGCAGGAACCTGATCCATCTTGAGATGGGCTTTGGAGCGGTCCAGTTCAGTGAGCAGGGCATCGAGAAGGGGATCGCCAGCGGCTGCAGGATGCGGCATAGCGGCGGCGGTTGTGCTGACCTCGCTCGGAGTATTGTTCAGGCCAGCTTTGTGGGTGGTCGCGTGAATCTTCGCGACTCCGAACAGCAGCGAAACTCCAGCAAGCGTTCCGATAAGAGCGCGAGGAATTTTCATGGCTTCACCGCCGGAGCAGCTTGCCCATCTTTTGCAGCGGATTTGAGTGGCGCCCCATTTTCAAAGCCAGGCGGAGGCAAGATGGGCGGCCGGTCATGTGAATGCTGGCGCTTCTGGACTTCCATCTCCGAAAAGAGCATCGCGGGGGCGACGGCGGAGACAGGCACCTGGCCGCTTTCGGCGCCGCAAACGCCGTTAAACACATGTTCCTTGTCCCCGGTCAAGAGAATGCGAGTGAGAGCAGCGAGTGGCGTGCCAACTATGTCCACCCCCCGGACGAGTTCATCGGGCCGGCCATCCGCGTAAACTTTGTAAACGATCACCGGCAGAACCTGGAAAGCTTGCGGAAGCGAGCGAGTAGTTAGCGTGAAGCCGCCCTGAATGTCATCGAAATATAGGCCGTAAGGCTTGTTCTGCTTCTTCACTTCCTCGATGAGTTTCTGCCGCAACTCCGACTCCGGAACAGTTTGCGTGGAAGTGACAATCAAATTTCCCTGGCGGCCCGTAGGCATCAAGCCAGGCTGATCGCGGCCGTGGCCATTGGAATTGCTAAAGTCTTTGATGGGCATGCGCGACAGCAGAAAATTTTTCAGCACGCCGTTCTGGATGACCTCGACGCGCTGGGCAGGAACTCCTTCGTTATCGAAGTCGTAGGAGCCCGCGAGTTTCATCCCGGCCATCTCGTGAATGGTCGGATCGTCGGCCACGCTCAAGAATTTCGGAAGAACTTCCTGGCCGACTTTCTTGGTGAAGGTCTGGCCTTCGTCCTCGTCACGCTGGCGGTGGCCTTCAAGACGATGGCCAAGCACTTCGTGGAAGAAGACAGCGGCGGCACGGCCGCTCAGGAGCGCGGGGCCATCGTATGGCTCTGCGACCGGGGCTGCTTTCAGGGCTTTTAAATCCACCGCCATCTTGTCGATTTTCGCGGAGAGTTCAGCTTCGCTAGGGAGGCCGTTGGCTGAGGGAGCTTGAAATGTTTCGACACGTAGCAGCTCCATTCCATCATCGGCGCGCGTCTGCGCCTCCATGATGAGCCGCGTGCTGGCGCTCGGCGTTTCAATGGCGCTGCCTTCGCTCGAAACCAATCGTGAATCGGAATCCGTAACCTGAAGAACGACGGTTGCAAAATAGACATCAGGATATTTACGGAAATTGGCGGAGAGGCGGCGGATTTCATCGCTCCAAGCGGTTCGATCAAATGGAGGCGGCGCGGCTTCCGCGACCACATGCGTCTCGGGAGTTTCCTTTGAGAAGTCAGGAGACTTATCTTCTTCTTCGGCGCGGACCGCGGTATTGGTCTTGACGTTCAGAAACGCCGGCGCGGCGCGTTTGTATTCACGGTCGGTGAGTTCCCAAAGGACGCGGGCGATGGCGTCCTGGTCATTGCCCAGGGGCAGCGTGCCCGACGACATCCCGCTGTAGCGGTTCTGGCCATGAGTGTTATCGAGAGCAGGACTGCCGACACGCATTACTACGTCCGCTTGACGGCGCCGAAGTGAAGCGTCGGTGAGCAAGCTCCCATAAGCGCCCACCAGGACGACGAGATTCTGGTCATACACGGTGTAGCTCATGAAGTAGGGCGGGGAATCGGTCTTGCCCAGGTCCGTGGTCGCGCGCGCGAGTTCCGCTTGCATGACTTTCATCACCGGGTCGCTAACGATCTTTGGAGCAGGCTTGGGCGCGGCTGCAGGAGCAGAAGTGTTCGCCGCGGAAGCAAGCGGAAGAGCAGCAAGCTGCGCGGCGAGAGCCCAGCTAGCGGCAATACGAAGAATTTGGCTGGCGCGCGCAGGTAGATTTCCACGCACGCGGAATAATTCCGAATTGTTCATGTGGTGTGAACTCCTGGGGCCAATCGCGCTTTCATGAGCGGGTCAAATTTTGAGTATGCCTGAGCACATCGCGGCACGCAAACTAAGGTTGTCCGAAGCGTTCACCCGGAAGCAATCGGGCGCCATTGGCAAACTCCGAGGCAGAAACTTGTTTGCGGCCTTCGAGTTTGACGGCGAGGAGGCGCAAATGGGTTGTGCCTCCGCAGGCGACGAAGAGGGTGTTGCGGCTGGCGTGCAGAGAACCAGGAAGGGCGTCTTGAGGTTTGGGCGGGATTTGATCGGCGACAGGGGCAGACACCGGCTCGCCCCAGAGATGGCAGATTTGGCCGCGGAAGGAAGTGTACGCGCCGGGCCACGGAGCGAAACCGCGAATCCGATTGAAGATTTCCTGCGCGGTAAGCGACCAGTTGATCAGGCCATCTTCTTTTTTGAGGATGGGCGCGTTCGAGGCTTGTTGATGATCTTGCGGACGCAGGACGATCGAGCCCGACGCCAGGCCACGAAGCGTCTCAGCCATGAGCGGCGCGCCTAACTCCGACATGCGCGCGGCAAGTTCCGGGGCGGTTTCCTTCGGCCCGATTTCCAACTCTTCTTGGAGCAGCATTTCGCCGGTATCCATGCCTGCGTCGATGCGCATGGTCGTGACCCCGGTTTTTCGTTCGCCATTGACGATGGCCCAGTTGATGGGAGCGGCGCCGCGATATTTCGGCAGGAGTGAAGCATGGAGATTGATCCAGCCGAGCCTGGGAATGGGTAGAAGACGTGCGGGAATAATTTGGCCGTAGGCGATGATCACGATGACGTCGGGAGCGAGCGTTTGCAGCAGAGCTTGAGCTTCAGGGGTATGGATTTTTTCGGGTTGATGAATGGGAATGCCTGCGGCCAGGGCCGCCTGTTTTACAGGCGAGAAAGAAAATTCTTGGCCGCGCCCGCGCGGACGGTCGGGTTGAGTGATGACTCCAAGAATTTCAAAGTCGGGCTGTGCCAATAGAAATTTCAGCGGCGGGACAGCGAACTCGGGTGTACCGCAGAAGAGGAGACGCAATCGGTCGCTGCCTGTCGTCACCACTCGCCTTGCTTCTTGAGTTTCTTGATTTTACGGCGAATCAAGTCGCGCTTCAGCATGCTGAGGTGCTGTAGGAACAGAATTCCATTTAGATGATCGATTTCGTGACAGAAGGCGCGGGCAAGAAGATTCTCGCCACGGATCTCGAAAGACTCGCCTTTCACGTTTTGCGCGCGGACCGTCACGAATTGCGGACGAATAACGTACCCGCGGAAGCCGGGAACGGAAAGGCAGCCTTCTTCCTCGCGGACTTCGCCTTCCGCATGAATGATTTCCGGATTGGCGAGGACGATCTTGGCCTCGGGATTTTTTCCTGTGGTGACGTCGACGACGGTGAGCCGTAAGCCGAGGCCGATTTGCGGAGCAGCTAATCCGACCCCTTGCGCGGCGTACATCGAGGCAAACATATCCTCGGTAAGCTTCTCGAGGTCAGCATCAAATTTCTGCACGGGAGCGGTCGGCTTTTCGAGAATGGGATCGCCGTACTTGACGATTGGATAAATTTTGCGCGCGGGGGCCGGCGCTTCGGTGGCCGCGGTGGCCGGAGCTGAGACCGCTTCAGAACTGGTCGATTTGTTGGGCATAGTTCTCGAAATTCCGCCGCATCTCGGAAAGGGAGTCTCCTCCAAATTTTTGCAGAAAAGCGTCCGCTAACACAAGTGCCACCATGGCTTCTCCCGCCACGGCGCCGGCCGGGACGACGCACCAGTCGGAGCGCTCGTAAGCGGCCGAAACCGGCTCCTTGGTGACCATGTCGGCGGTATGAAGTGCTTGGCGCAGCGTCGAGATCGGCTTCAGGTAACCGCGAATGACGACGTCTTCGCCGTTCGTGATTCCGCCTTCAAGCCCACCCGCGCGGTTGCTGGAACGGCGGAAGCGGCGCGCCGATCTGTCGTAAGAGATTTCGTCCTGCACTTCGCTTCCGTACGAACCCGCGGCGGCAACACCGGTGCCGATTTCCACCGCCTTCACCGCTTGCACGCTCATGAGCGCCTGGGCCAGGCGGCCATCGAGCTTTTCATCCCACTGGGCGTGGCTGCCGAGGCCGACGGGAACGTTATGAGCCACAATTTCAAAAATGCCGCCGACAGTGTTGCCGGCCTTCAGAGCGGCGTCAACTTCGGCTTTCATTTTCTCCTGACTGGCAGGATCGACGCACCGCAACGGAGAATCAAGGTCGGCGCTGACGGATTGGATTTCTTTCCAGGTTGCGGCGCGTTCCAGCCGCACCTGCCCGACTTGAAGTGTATGGCTCGCGATCTCGATGCCGAATTCGCGCAGGAGGAGTTTCGCGAACGCTCCAGCGGCGACGCGAGCTGCCGTCTCGCGGGCTGAGGCGCGCTCGAGGACGTAGCGGGCATCATGAAAATTGAATTTCTGAGAACCGGCGAGATCGGCGTGGCCAGGACGCGGAGCGAGCAGCTTTCTCTCGTGAGACGCGGAATCGGGATTTGCTTCAACCGGCAGAATCTTCTCCCAGTTAGTCCAGTCGCGATTTTCAATGCGCAGTGCGATCGGTGCGCCGATCGTCTTGCCGTGCCGCACGCCGGCGAAAATATCGGCGCGATCTTTTTCGATTTTTTGCCGCCCGCCTCGGCCATACCCAAGCTGACGGCGGTGCAATTCGTGATTGATGAAATTTAGATCGACGGGCAGCGACGCGGGCAGGCCGGAAACAAACGCGAGTAGCGCTTGACCGTGAGATTCACCGGCTGTATAGAATTTCAGCATCTCAGCGAACAACCTCGTACAAGTTTATGTATGGAGAAGCGGAAACAAGCAGTGTAACTGCGGTTGCGGCGGGCGTCCAGCGAGTCGGCTTCCGCTCAGAGAAATCGGGAAGAGTGGCGGCGTCCTTGGGGATAGCTGTTCCATGCAGCGCCAACCGAGTGTTTACTTGACGTGACTGTGGAGCGCGGTTACGCTTTCGATTCGGGATTTTGTCCACAGCAGTTCACCAGAGCGCTCGCAAGACGGGTAACCGTGGCAGACACACCGCTTCAGATAACGGGTCGCGAAGACAAGGCGGAAGAGAAAATCACCGTCGTTGGGGTGATTGTAAACGCCGCAAAAGGTGCAGTGGCGGACGTGCAGGATTACGCTTTGCTCTGCGGCCGGACGCTCTACGCCATCTTCACGCCGCCTTACTACCTCCAAGATATTTTACAGCAGATGGACAACATCGGGGCCGGATCGCTGCCGATCATTCTGCTATCCGGATTTTTCATCGGCGCGGTGATGGTGCTGCAAACAGGCTCGCAGTTTACGCGTTTCGGGCAGAGCTCGCTGACCGGCGATGTCGTGGCGATCGCGCTAGTCCGCGAATTAGGCCCATCGCTCACGGGTTTGCTGGTCACAGGCCGCTGCGCCACGGGAATCGCCTCAGAGCTGGGATCCATGCTGGTGACCGAGCAGGTCGACGCCATGCGTGCGATGGGCACCGATCCCATTCGCAAGCTGGTGGCGCCTCGCGCGATCGCCACTCTGCTTACGCTTCCGCTGTTGACGGCGATGACGGATTTTATGGGATTGATCGGTGGTTGCGTGGCTTCCGTCTTCTCACTGCAGCTTACCGCGGTCGAGTTCTGGCGGCGCGCGATCGATGCGCTGGTTTTCTCGGACTTGATGCAAGGATTTACGAAGCCTATGTTTTTCGCATTCATACTCGCGACCATCGGCTGTTACAAGGGTCTGACGGTGCGCGGAGGCACGCAAGGGGTGGGCCGGGCCACGACGCAGGCCGCGGTACTTTCCTCCGTGATGATCATTGTGGCCGACGCTTTTCTCACCAAAGTGGCTTTGTACCTCGCGGACAAACTCTTCTAGTCAAGACACTGCCCGAGGGCAGATGTGTGGCTGCTTTCGCGTTTGGTGTCGGTGACGGGTCAAATTGCCGCTATAATGGCGGGCACACCCGATGCTTAGCGTCCCATCGAGTTCCGAGCATAATCCAGCGATTACATTTGATAACGTACGCATCGGCTTCGACGAGGGCGATATCCTGCGCGGCGTATCGTTCGAAGTGCAAGAGCGCGAGACGCTGGTACTTCTGGGCGAAACGGGAACTGGCAAGACGTTGTCGCTTAAGCTGGCAGCCGGGCTGCTGCAACCAACCCAGGGCACAATCCGGGTCCTGGGCCAGGAACTGTCCAGCATGAAAGAGCGTGAACTGCTCGAATTCCGTCGACACATTGGATTTGTATTTCAAGAAGGAGCACTCTTCGACTCGATGACTGTCGGCGACAATGTTGCCTACCGGCTGTTGGAAGATAGAGTGAAGGACGATGAGATTGAGCCTCGGGTGCTGGAAGTATTGCGGTTCGTGGAACTGGAGCACACCGTGGATCTGCTTCCCTCCGAACTGTCAGGCGGGATGCGCCGGCGCGTTTCGATCGCGCGCGCTTTGATCAACCAGCCGCCCATCGTGCTGTATGATTCCCCCACTGCGGGGCTCGATCCGGTGACGTCGCAGACGATCATTACGCTGATCTTGCGGCTGCGCGACGTCTACGGAGTTACCGCGCTGCTGGCGACCCAACGCTTGCAGGATGGATTTGCGCTGGCAAACTTTCGTTTTGATCCGGCGACGAAACGCGTGGTGCATAGCGTTTCGAACGGCAATGCCGCTGCGGGCGCAAAAATGGCGGCGACACGTTTTCTGGTATTGCGAGAAGGCGAGGTTTATTTCGAAGGCGGGCAGGAAGAGCTCGCCGGCACGAAAGATGATTATCTGAAGCGGTTTCTGGTTTGAGGAAACGATGGTTCTTCGGGAGAAGAAAGGGAGGGAAGAAAAATGGCGCAGCGCAAACAACTGACTTGGACGGAACTGCGCGTGGGGCTTTTCGTGTTGGTCGGGCTTTCCGTGCTAGCGGCCGGCATCTTCTACGTGACGGGTGCAGGAACGATTGGGCCGAAATACCGGCTGGTTGCTTATTTGCCAGAAGTATCAGGACTCGCGAATGGGGCTCCAGTGAGGCTTGACGGGGTCGAGGTGGGAAACGTGGAAACGATCCGGCTCGCGCCGCGAGTACCTGGCAAGCTCAGCGACCGGAACCGGAACATCGAGGTCGTGATGCGTGTTGGAAAGCACTACCAGGATGACATCATGACGGATTCGGTGGCTAGCTTGGTGACGGAAGGCCTGCTCGGAAACAGGTATGTAGATATCACGCGTGGAATCACGGGCGTACCGCTGAAGGACGGCCAGGAAGTCCCGGGCACGGAAGAAAAAGCGATGAAAGAAGTCGTCGAGCGCAGCGCGGATTTGCTCGGCAATCTACAAGCACTTTCGGAAAACGTGCAGGAGCTGATCAATGGAGTGAAGCAAGGAAAAGGCTCACTCGGCAAATTGCTCACCGACGACCAGGCCTACAACCATTTGAACGGCATTCTCTCGAAGGGCGACGCAATGATGGCCGATGTGCGGGCTGGCCAGGGAACGGTTGGAAAGCTGATGACTTCGGATGAGTTGTACAACAAAGTGGATAAGGGATTGGACAGCGTAAATGTGATTTTGACGGACGTGCGATCGCAGAAAGGGACTATCGGGAAGCTGTTGTACGATCCGTCGTTTTACGACGAAGCGAAGCAAGCGGTGACGAACGCCAACGCCGTGATCGGGGACGTGCGGGCGGGCAAGGGCTCGCTAGGAAAATTCGTGACGGATGACACGCTTTACACCAAGCTGAAGGAGACGACGGATAACGTGGCAAAAGCCACTGCGAAACTGAATGACAACACGACGACTGTCGGCAAACTGTTTTCCGATCCCAAACTCTACGACAGCATGACGGGCCTCACGGGAGATTTGCGCTTACTGATCGGAGATTTCCGCCAGAATCCCAAGAAATTTCTACGAATCAAGCTTTCGGTTTTCTGAGTTGGCGCTCTGCGCACTTTGCCTTACGTGGCGGGTGTGTTGTAATGAGTTTGTAACAATGCGGGTTTACGCTGAGTCGCCATACCGCTTCTCGCAAAGAACCTAATGGAAAATCAGGAAATCGCCCAAAAGTTGCCACGGATGGAACCTGGCAAATCCACGCTTCCGCAGCCGGGAAAGCCTGTGCCGAGCCGCGCTTATCCTGGCGCGCTGATCGTCGTGGAGGGAACTGACGGTTCCGGCAAGAGCACGCAGCTTTATCTCCTAAAACGCTGGCTGGAGATCGGCGGATACCGGCTGCATTTTACGGAATGGAATTCGTCCCCGCTGGTAAAATCCGCGACACGACGCGGCAAACAGAGGCGGCTGCTTACGCCGACTACTTTTTCACTTCTGCATGCGGCGGATTTCGCGGATCGCTGCGAGCGGCAAATCATGCCGCTGCTTCAGGGCGATTATCTGGTTCTTGCTGACCGTTACATTTACACGGCGTTCGCGCGCGACTCCGCCCGTGGATGCCCGGGTCGGTGGCTGCGGAATCTGTATCGATTTGCGCCCGTGCCGGATATTACGTTTTATTTCCGTGCGCCGCTGGATGTGGCCGTGCACCGCATCCTCAGTGGCCGTCCAAAGCTGAAATATTACGAAGCCGGAATGGACATGGCGCTGTCCTACGACCGCTCGGAAAGTTTTCGGCTGTTCCAGGCCCGCATTCTAGAAGAGTACGACAAGATGGTGGATTCGGATAACTTCGTCGTGCTTGACGGCACGTTGCCAGTGAATAAATTACAGAAACAGATGCGCGACATCGTCGCCTCGAAAATCGATTTGAAACGTTTTGCACCGCGGATTCCGGCTCCGGAGTGAGCATGCCCGATCAGGACAAAGAGAAAGAAAAGCCGATCGCGCCGACAATCGTGCCGGCGGAAGGGGAGCAGAGCCTCGGCGTGCTCCAGCCGGGCGGGCAGCCGGTTCCGTCACCCTCAAAAACACCGGCGGTTGGCGACGACGGCGTGGCGCAGTATTTTTATGGCGAAGCGTTGGTCGGCTTCGATCCGAGCGAAATTACCGGAAACCTGATCGTGATCGAAGGCATGGATGGTTCCGGACGCTCCACGCAGATTGCATTGCTCCAAGAATGGCTCGAATCAGAAGGTTTCGCGGTGCAGACAAGCGGATTGCGCAGATCGAATCTCGTCGGTCGCGACATTGATGAGCTGCTCGCGAAAAACGCCGTCACTCGGCTCACGCTAGCGCTGATGTACGCAACGGATTTCTTCGACCAGGTGGAACATCGAATTCTGCCGGCGCTGCGCTCCGGGACCATCGTGCTTGCGGACCGTTTCATTTTCACGCTGGTGGCGCGCGGCGTCGTACGCGGAATCAACCGTGATTATTTGAACGGTTTGTATGCCATGGCGCTGCGCCCGCACTTGACCTTCTGGCTGAACGTACGCCCGGAAACGGCGTTCGCGCGCGAATTTAAAAAGGCTCAGGCCATCAGTTACTGGGAAGCAGGGCGCGACATGTCGCTCTCGCATGACTTGTACTGGTCGTTCATCCGCTACCAGACGATGATCA
>Ga0335083_10000545_pt1 | contig 56137 bp, 50 predicted proteins | sample Lox_Sample_42_FD_206716 | JGI IMG/M metagenome (GOLD analysis project Ga0335083, IMG submission 206716) | Soil microbial communities from Loxahatchee National Wildlife Refuge, Florida, United States - Lox_Sample_4.2 | ecosystem: Environmental > Terrestrial > Soil > Wetlands | place: USA...
AGCGCGCGGATCGTCCAGGTCCGATCGGCGCCGAGCGCGATCAGCTCGTTGCAGAGCCGTTCATACGTCGCGAACGATTTGCTGGCCTCGCCCGGTTCGATCGCGAGGACCGGCCCGGCTGGCTGGTAGTGACTCGCGACGTTGCGGTCGGTGATCGTGACGTCGGACTTGAACGTGGTGGCGACGAACGAGATCGGATACGTCCGGTCGGCGAGCTCGAGCACGACGTCGTCGTCCTTCGCGAACGCTTCGACGAGCAGCACGCGCTCCGCGACGTCGTCGATCGTGCGGTCCTTGGTATCGACGACGGCGTGGGCGCGGCGATAGATCGGCGCGCGGGCATGCGCGAGCTCCTCGGCGTTCGCGAGCAGCGGGCGCGCGCCGCCGCCGGCCGCGCGCCTGATCGCGTCCGCGACATCGACGCCGAGCGCGACGACTGCGCCGGCCGCGCGCATCCGCGCCAGGTTGTCGCCGTGCGCCGCGGCGCCGCCGCCGGTGGCGATGATCGGGTTGTCGCGAGCCGCGACGATCACGCGCGCGAGCGTGGCGGCCTCGCGCCGGCGAAACTCGGGCTCGTCGCGCGCGACCAGCGCCGCGACCGAGCCGGCGTCGGCGACGACGATCTCGTCGTCGAGATCGACGAAACGCCGCCCGGTGCGCGCCGCGATGGCGCGACCGACCGACGTCTTGCCGGCGGCCATGAACCCGATCAGAAACAGCGGCGGCACACCGCCCAGTCTACTGCGTGCAGGTCAACGACGCCTTGTTCGTGATCTTCGGCGTGATGAATACGAGCACCTCGGTGCGGTTGTCGTTCTCGCGGCGGTTCTTGAACAGCCAGCCGATGAACGGCAGGTCGCCGAAGAACGGCACCTTCTTGTACGAGAGACCGCTGTTGCGCGTGTAGATTCCGCCGAGCACCGAGGTCTCGCCATCGGCGACGAGCATCGTCGTGTGGGCTTCCTTGCGGACGATCGTCGGATCGCCGCGGGCGCCGGTGTTGACGAAGTCGGGCTCGTTCTTGGTGACGTCGAGCGTCATCGCGATCTGACAATCGCGCAGCGACACGTACGGCGTGACCGTCAGCTTGAGGTCGGCCTGCACGAACTGCGTCTGCGTACCGGCGGCCGACACGACCGAGATCGGGATCGACACACCCTGCCGGATCTCGGCCTGCTTGTTGTTCAACACCGTGATCTTCGGCGCCGAGATGATGCGGACCGTGCCGACGTCTTCGAGCGCCGACAGTCGCAGGTTGATGTTGAGGTTGCCGGCGATCGAGCCGAGCGACATGCCGAGCGCACCACCTTCGCCGGAGCCGGTGGCCGCGGGCATGTTGACCGCGAAGTCGGACGGCAACGACACGCCGGTGTTCCTCGTCGCGGCGTCGTCGTTGGCGCCGGTGAGCCCGACCGTCGACGGGAACAGCAGGCCGGTCGCGTTTCCACCGGCGGCACCGGCGAGCGCGCTACCGCCCCACTGCACGCCGATCTGGCGGACGTAGTCGGAGTTCGCTTCGACGATACGCGCCTCGATCGTGATCTGCGGCGTCTGGGTGTCGAGCTGGAGCGCGAGCCGCGCGACCTGCTCGCGGTTGCCGGCGACGTCGGTGACGATCAGCGCGTTCGTGCGGGTCTCGACCTGCAGCTTGCCCTTCGGCGACAACAGCGGCTCGAGCTTGCTCTTGAGCTCCTCGGCCGACGCGTAGTTGAGCCGGATGATCTCGGGCTTGGGCGCCTCGGCTTCCAGCGCGGCCTTGCGGCGCGCGGCCTCTTGCTCGTCCTCGGTGTCGAGCTCCTTGCGCGTCGCGATGCGGTAGATGTTGCCTTCGCGGCGGTACCACAGCCCGTGCGATGCGAGGATCTCGTCGAGCGCTTGATCCCACGGTACGCGCTTGAGCCGCACGGTGACCTTCGCCTCGATCGTATCGGGCACGATCATGTTGACGTGGCCGGTGTCGGCGATCACGCGCAGGAGGTCGTGGAGCGGCGCGTCCTTGAAGTCGAGATCGACGGTGGCGCCGTGATAGATGCGGCGGCGTCCGCCTTGCGACGGCCCGACCTGCGCGACCGACTGCTCCGACAGCGGCGTCGACGTCGCGCCGAAGCCGCCGAACGTGGGCTGCGCGCCGTGCGCGACGTGACCGCCCGCAAACTTCCAGTGCACGCCGCTGCCGTCGCGCTCGACCGACGAGGTCGCGGCCTGCGCGAGCTCGACGACGAGCCGCACGCGATCCGGGTTGCGGCGATCGCGAAACGACGACACCGTACGCACCGGGCTGCCGAACCTGCTGACGTCCAGCGTGCGCTCGAGCTTGGCCGCGAGCGCGGCGTGATCGACGATCAGCTCGACGTGCTCGGTCGTGACTTCACCGAGGTGAACGTCGGCGTCGCCGGACACGGCGAGATCGACCTGCGCGGCGCCGTCGGCACCGCGGAAGTTGATCGCGCTCACCTGCGCCGGCGGTTTCGGCTTCGGCGAATCGGCGTACTTGGGCGGCGCGACCGGGGCGGGCTTCGGCGAATCAGCCGGAGCCGGCCTCGGCGCGGGTGCGGGTGCAGGCGCAGGCGTGACCGGCTTCGGCGCATCGGCGACCACGATCGGCGCTGCTTTGTGCGTCGCGGCCTTCGCGTCCGCGATCTGCTGCTTCACCACCGCGAGCTGGCGCTCTTCGTCCTCGCGCTGCTGCACGAGCTTGGCGCGGCGAGCTTCTTCGCGATCCGCCGCGTCCTTCGCCTGAACGGCGGCGGTCTCGAGCTTGCCGACCTCGGCTTGCTGCAACGCGACCGCCTTGCGCCGCTCGGCGAGCTCGTCCTCGGCATGCTTGCGCTCGTCGGCGAGGCGCGTGGCCTCGGCGCGGGCGCGCGCTTGTTCGTCGTCGCTCGCCTTGCGCGCCTTCGCGGCCGCCACCTCGGCCTGCGCCTTCGCCTCGGCCCGCGTGCGCGCGTCGAGCTCGGACGCCGCCTTCTCGGCGGCATCGCGGCGCGCGGTCAGCTCGGCGAGGCTCGCCTCGGCGTGCTGCTTCGCGGCGATCGACGCGCCGGCCGACGCCTCGGCGACGGCCCGCTGCTTGTCGGCGGCCACGCGTGCGGCGTCCGCGGCGCTCGCCGCGCGCTCGGCTTCGGTGCGCTTCTTCGCGGCCTCGGCGGCAGCTGCTTCGGCTTCGCCGCGCCGGCGCACGGCATCGGTCGCGGCCGCTTCGGCATCGCTCTGCCGGCGCGCCGCCTCGGTCGCCGCGGCTTCGGTCGCCGCGCGCTGCTGCTCGACCGCCGCGAGCGTCGTCTTCGTGCGATCGAGATCGCGCTGAGCGGTCTGCGCGGCCTGCACCGCCGCGACGCGGCGCGTTTCGGCCTCGTCGGTCGCGCGCTTGGCGGCAACGAGCCGCTCCTCGGCGACGCGTGCGTCGGCCGCGAGCTTCGCGCGGTCCGACTCGGCCGCGCGATCGCGCGCCTCTTGCGCACGCTTGGCGTCGGCGGCGGCTTGCTCGCGCTCGCGGATCGACTTCGCCTCGGCCTCGCGCGCGGATTCCTCGCGCGCTTGCGCCGCCGCGTGCGCCGCACGCGCGCGGTCCTCGAGCGCCTGCGCGTTCGCGGTCTTCTGATCGATCGCCGCGAGCTGCTGCTTGGCATCGGTCATCAGCTTCTCGGCCTTGACGCGCTCGGCATCGGCGTCGGCCTTCGCGCGCGCCGCGTCGGCCTTCGCGCGATCGGCTTCGGCGCGTGCGGTCATCGCCGCCGTCTTTTCGCGCTCGGCGTCGGCCTTTGCGGCCTCGGTCTCGACGCGGCTCTGCTCGGTGACCTTCGCGAGCTCGCGCTTGGCCGCGGCCGCCTCGGCCTGCTTGGCCTCGGCATCGCGCTTCGCGGCTTCCACCGCCGTCGCGTCGGCACGGCTCTGCTCGCTCATCTTCGCCAGCTCGCGCCGGGCCGCGGCGGCGTCGGCCTGCTTGGCCTCCGCGTCCCGCTTCGCGGCTTCCACCGCCGTCGCGTCGGCGCGGCTCTGCTCGCTCATCTTCGCCAGCTCGCGCCGGGTGGCGGCCGCCTCGGCTTGCTTGGCCTCGGCGTCGCGCTTCGCGGCGATGGCTTCGGCGCCCTTCGCGTCGGCTTCGCGCCGTGCGCGCTCGGCTTCTTGCTTCGCGGCCTCGGCCTGCGCCAGCGCGCGCGCGATCTCCTGCTTCGCCTGCTCGGCATCGCTGTGGTTCTGCGCCGACAGCTTCGCCGCCTCGGTCCTGGCCGCCTCGGCCTCGCCGCGCTTCGCGTCGGCGTCGTGGCGCGCGCGCTCGGCATCGCGCTTCGCGGTCTCCGCCTGCTGCTGCAGGCGGGTCAGGTCGGTCTGCACGCGCGCGAGCTCGTCGCGCGCCTTCTGCTCGTCGCCTTGCACGCGCGCGAGCTCGTCGCGCGTCTTCTGGGTCTCGGCCGCGGCATCGCGCCTCGCCCGGTCGACCGCCGCGCGCATGCGATCGGCCTCGGCCTGGGCGGCCTGCGCCTGCTCGGTCGCCTTCGCGGCGTCGGCTTTCGCGCGCGCCGCATCGGCCTGCGCCTTCGCGGTCGTCTGCTTCGCCTTCTCGAGATCGGCCGCATTCGTCGCCGACTTCGCCTGCGCCGCGCGCGCGTCGTCAGCCGCGCGCTGCGCCGCCTCGGCACGTGCGGCCTGCTCGGCCGCGACCTGGCGCAGCCGCTCGGCTTCGCTCTGCGCCTGCGTCGCCTGCGCCTTCGCCGCTGCGGTCGACTTCTCGGCCTCGGCGCGCGCCACCTCGGCCGCGCGCGCTTGCTGCTTCGCCTGCTCGAGCTCCTCGGAGCTCGCCAGCTTCGGCGCCGGATCGCGCGGCATCACCATCACGACCAGCTCGTTGCCGTCGTTCTTGACGTCGTAGCGCCCCGGACGCGCGAGCGTGACGATCACGCGCACCGCGTTGTCGTCGAGCTGCTGCGCCGCGATCGTCGAGACCGCCCACGTGCTCGGCGTCATCACGGCCGCGCTGTCGTGGCCGCGCAGTGCGTCGCCGAGCCGAGCCTGCGGCAGATCGATGACGACGCGGCTCGGACGATCGAGCTTGTAGACGGTGAACGTCGGCGTCTCTGCGGCACGTACGTGCACGCGCGTGACGCCGCTGTCCTCGTCGAACGTCACCGCGCGCACTTCGTTTTTCCCGTCGGCGCGCGCCGGTGGCGACGCGCCGATCGCAGCAAGCACGAGTGCGGCGACCTGGATCCTCGGGGAGATGATCATGGCGACTAGAAAAAAATTGTCGCCCGGCGATCCTCCGGATCACAAATTTTCGCTATCGGGACGGCGGCGGCGCGACCTGCGGACCCGTCGGAGCCGGCGGCGCGACCTGCGGACCGGCCGGCGCCTCGTCGGGCTGCACCGGCTGCGACTCGACAGCCGGCAGGCCGTTCGGATACAGGCAAACAGGCGGGACCTCGCGCGGCGGCGGCCGTGGGCCCTTGTCGGCCCTCTCCGCGGTGATCTGGAAGTACACGCACGCGGTCAAGTCGTGCATCACGATGTCGGCGACGACCGCCTTCTCCTTGCCGACGCAATCGCCGCGCCGGATCAGCTCGCCGACGTTCTTCGAGTTCATCATGACCGCGGTCTTGGTCGTGCCTTGGCCGACCATGCCGACGAGCCTCAGATCTTGATAGCTGTAGTTGGTCGCGCGCAGCTGATCCGGCCGCTTGCACGGCCCCAGCGGCTCCTTCGACGCCTCCGCCGGCTTGCCGAGATCCGCCGGCACGAGCACGAACGATTGGAACGGGTCGCGCACCTGGTCGACGATGTAGTCGCGGTCCTTGAACTCGTGGCGGATGCCGTCCTTCTCGGGGCACGGCTCGCAGCTGTACTTGAGCGTCGCATTCGAGCCGGCGTTGGGCGGCAGCGCGTCGGCGATGCAGTACAGCCCGGGGTCACACGTCGGCGCTTCGGGCTTGCAATCGGGCCCGGTCGGCTTGTCGGGCGCGGGGCACACCACCTTGTCCTCGGCGTGCATGCGCGCGGCGAGCTTGTCCTTGTCATCTTTCTTCGCTGCCGCCGGGCCAGCGCCACCGGCTGGACCGGCGCCGTGCGGCGGCGGAGCGGGCGCGTCGTCGCCGCAAGCGGCGAGCGCGACCAGCGCGATCCACGCGGCGCGCCTCACATGCCCCCCTTGAGCTTCGCGCTGCCGCTTCCGGCCTCGGGGTTCGCATCGTGCGTGCGTTTCTGATCCTTCTCCATCGAATCCTCGACGCGCGCCTTCGCGCCGGCCGGGGTATCGGCGGGCGGTAGCGTCTTCGACGCCGGCTTCGCGGGGCCGGTGGTGGTCGGTGCGCCGACGGCAGCCTTGAGCTCCTCGCGATACGTCGTCGCGGTGAACTTCGCGTGCAGCACGAGCTCGTGATTCACGACTTTCGGGTCGTTGAGCACGAGGTTGTCGATCGACACGATGCGCTCGTGCTCGGTGTTGTCGGCCGTGTCCGCCGAGCCCGGCTTGCGCTTGCGGTAGGTGAGCGACGCGAAGAACTTCTTGATCTGCATGAACGTGCCGGTGATCTCGAAATCGACCGGCACGCGCACGAACGACTCGACCTTCGACTCGGCTCCGCGCTGCGTCGTCTTCACCTCGACGCCCGACTCGAGCACCTTGCGGTTGAGCGTCTCGAAGAATGCCGGCAGCTCGGCCTCGGTCGGCAGCGCGCTCTCCTGCTCGTCGAGCGTGTGCTTCAGCCTGGTCATCTTCGTCTTGAGCTCTTCGAACTTCGGGATGTCGGCTTCCATCTTCGAGCTCATCCCGAGCTTCGCCTTGTGGTCGTTGTCGGCTGCCTCGACGTCGCGCTGCAGCGGCTTCAACACGAGCTGGCAGTGCGCGAGCCATAACAGGCCGCCGATCGCCGCGAACACGAGCAGCTTGCGCTGCAGCGGCATGCGCGCGAAATCCGCCATGACCGCCATCAGTAGGCCACCTTTCCGGTGAGCGTGAACTTGAAGTACGTGATGCCGCTGTCCCGGTCGGCGATGCGCTCCTGGTGCGAGGGCGAGACATCGGCGAAGTAGACCGACGCGTCGAGCCGCTTCGCGAACTGCGTGACGTCGATCTCGGCCGCCGCGCCGCCTTCGATCGTGAAGTCGCCGTTCTTGTCGATGAACGACGTCAGCCAGACGTGGCTCGGATCCCACGTCGCATCGAATTGCTTGTTGACGTCGCCGCCGATGCCGGTCTTGCGCGTCATGTCCTCGGTCATCGTCGGCGGATGGCCGAGCGTGAGGATCTCGCCGAGCTCGTGCAGCACGTTCGCGGGCACGACGCGCGCGTTCATCAGCCGGTTGATCGCCTGCGCCCGATCGGTGGACGCGTCGAACGCGGTCTTGAGCTGGTCATAGCCTTTGAGCTTGTCGCGCTTCTGCGCGATCTGGTCGTCGAGCTGCTTGTTCGACGCCTGGAGGTCGTGAAGCTGCGAGCGCAGCGGCTGATCGAGCGCGAAGAACACGACGACCGCCGCGCCGGCGAGCACCGCGACGCCGATGATCAGGTCGCGCGAGCCCGGCTCGGCGCTCGCCACGCGTAGCTTTGCGCGCTTCTGCGGGAGGAGGTTGATCTTGATCATGGCAGCTTACTTATCGCCTCCCGCGCGCATGGCGAGACCGACGCCGACGAGCGCTTCGGGCGAGTGCGCCGCGAGGTACATGCGATCGAGCGCGGGATCGATCTCGATCCGCTTCCACGCGTCGGCGACCTCGAGCGGCAGCCGCGACCGGCGTTCGATCGCCCGGTGCAGCGAGCTCACCTTCGCGCTGCCGCCGGCGAGCACGATACGCGTGACGTTCGCATCGGCCGTGGTCGCGAGGAAGAAGTCCAGCGAGCGCTGGAACTCGCCGGCCATCACCTCCGACACGCCTTCCATCGTGTGCAGCACCTCCTGCGGCACGACGCCGTCCTCGGTCTGCGTGCCGCCGACCTTGTAGGCCTCCGCCTCGTCGGCGGCGATGCCCATCTGCTTCTGGATCTCCTCGGTGAACGCGTTGCCGCCGATCGTGACGTCGCGCGTGAACAGCGAGACGCCTGCGCGCACGATGTTGATGTTCGAGATCGCCGCGCCGATGTTGATGATGACGACGGTCTCGCGCGGATCGAGCGTGTAGTTGGCCTCGAAGCCGTTCTGGCCGGCGAACGCGGCGACATCGACGACGAGCGGCGCGAGGCTCGCGTCGCGTACGACCTGGACGTAATCGGAGACGACTTCCTTCTTCGCGGCGACCAGCAGGAGCTCGGTCTGGCCGCTCGCGGTCTGCGGATTCGTGACGTGATAGTCGATCTCGACGTCGTCGCGGCCGAACGGGATGTGATGCTCCGCCTCGTTGCGAATGTTCGCGGCAAGCTCGTCGGGCCGCATCATCGGCACGGCGATCTTCTTGATGATGACCGAGTGGCCGGCGATCGCGATCGCGACGTCTTTCTGGCGCAGCTTGAGGCGCCCCCACAGCTCGCGGATGGCCATCGTGACCGAGCCCTGATCCATGATCGTGCCGTCGACGATCGTCTGCGGCACGAGCGGCTGCATGCCGAACGCCTGTAGCGACCAGCTCGCGCCTTTCTTGCGGAGCTGTACGGCCTTCACGCTGGAAGAGCCGATATCGAGCCCGATGCACTGTTTGGCCATGAAACCCCTGCGGCCGAAAATTTTGTCACGTCGCGGCGCGATCTCCAAAAACTAACCAGTCAGGAGATTCCGTACTCCTTCATCTTATAGAGGAGCGCACGGTGGCTGATCTCTAGCAGCTTCGCCGCGTTTGTCCGGTTGCCTTGCGTCACACCGAGCGCGCGCCGGATCAGCTCCTGCTCGAGCGAACGGGTCGCTTTCTTGATCGAAAGCTCGCTGTCCGCGGGCGCGACCGGCGGCTGGACGCGCATGACCGTCCCGAGGAATTCCGCATCGATCGCGGGACCTTCGGACAGCACGAGCGCGCGCTCGATCACGTTCTCGAGCTCGCGTACGTTGCCCGGCCACTTCTGCCGCGCCAGCGCCTCGATCGCGACCTCGGACAGCGCGGCCGACCGCTGGTGACGCGCCGCGTGGCGCTCCGCGAAGTAGCGCGCGAGGTGCGGGATGTCCTCGACCCGGTCGCGCAGCGGCGGAATCTGTACCGGTAGCACGTTCAGCCGGTAGTACAGGTCCTCGCGAAAGCGCCCCGCGGCGACGTCCTCGGCGAGGTCGCGCAGCGTCGCGGCGACGAGCCGCACGTCGACCTTGATCGGCGTGGCATCGCCGACGCGGCGGATCTCGGACTCCTGCAGCGCGCGCAGGAGCTTCGCCTGCAGCGGCAACGGCAGCTCGCCGACCTCGTCGAGGAACAGCGTACCGCCGTCGGCTTCCTCGAACAGGCCCGGCTTGTCTCGCACGGCGTCGGTGAACGAGCCGCGCACGTGGCCGAACAGCTCGCTCTCGAGCAGCGCGGCCGGGATCGCGGCGCAGTTGATCGCGACGAACCGGCGATCGCGACGCGGCGAGGCGTCGTGGATCGCGCGCGCCACCAGCTCCTTGCCGGTGCCGCTCTCGCCGAGCACGAGCACGGTCGTGCGGGTCGGCGCGACGACCTTGATCAGTGCCTTGAGCTTCTGCATCGCCGGGCCATCGCCGACGAGCGGCGGCGGCGGCGAGAGCGCGGGCGGCACCGGGCGCGCGACCGACGCGACGTGCCGCAGCGCGAGCGTGACCGCGAGGTCGTCGATCGGATCGGTCAGGATGTCGTGCACGCCGGCCTCGAGCAGCGACATCGCGGGCGCGACGTCGCGCGCGTGCACGACCGCGATCACGGTCGGCGCGCCGGGTGCGCGGCAGGCCTCGGCGGCGAGCTCCGATGTCGCGAGGACCAGATCGCACGGCTCCGCCGCGAGGTGACGGCGCGCGGTCTCGAGCTCGCTTGCCGCGGCGCACACGTGCCCGCGGCGATCGAGCAGCAGATGTAGCGCACGGCGCGCTTCGTCGTCGGGACCGAGCAGCAGAACGCACTGCGACTGAGGACGACCGATCATGCGAGTGCGGCCCCGCGACTAGCGTAGCACTTTCGTCTATGGTTGCGCCGTGGCACCAGGACGTCCGTGGATCACCGCCAACCAGGTCACCCTGGCTCGATTGATCCCGATGCCGCTGCTCTCGTGGCTCGTATATCAGGGCTACGCGAAGCACGACGTCTGGTATTTCTGGAGCGCGCTGATCGCCGGCACGTTGATCGGCTGCACGGACTGGGTCGACGGCATGCTCGCACGCAAGTACGGCCCGACCGTGCTCGGCGGCCTGCTCGATCCGATCGCCGACAAGGTGTTCATCGCGTTCGCGTACATGCCGTTCGCCGACAAGGATCTCGTGCCGTGGTGGGCGTGCGCGCTGATGTTCGTGCGCGAGTTCTTCATCACGGCGCTGCGCTCGGCGTACGAGCAGCGTGCGATGACGCTGAAGACGAGCTACATCGCAAAGGCGAAGACGTGGACGCAGATGCAGGGCATCGGCGTGATGCTGCTGTTCCCGCTCGTCGACGATCGCCGGATCCTGATCGGCCTCTTGATCTTCGGGATCGCGGCGCCGATCGCCGCGATGCTCGGCCTGTGGATCGCGCGGAAGAAGCTGTGGCGCGGCGCGATCGCGATGAGCGCGTCGTTCGCGGCGATCCTCGCGGTCTTCATGTACGACGAAGCGTACGCGCCGCGCGCGATCATGATCGGCATCGTCGCGATCACGTGGATCAGCGGCCTCGACTACATCATCGTGGGTTGGCCCAAGCTGCGCGCCCACGGCGACTTCAACCGCGCCGACGGCGTCCGTCTGCTCGGCTCGATCGCGATGCCGATCCTGTTGTTCGCGGTCCTGGTGTTCACCGACGCGCCGCGCTGGACGCTCTTCACGATCCTGGCGTTCGAGCTCGCGGTCGGCGGCCTCGACAATCTGCTCTCGCACCACAAGGCGGCGACCTTGGCTCTCGCCTGGGGCGGCCGCGTGCTCGGCATCAGCGTCCTGCTCGGCGGCGCGCTGCTGTTGCCGCAATTCGCGACCCCGCTCGCGGTCGTCGCCACCGCGATCAGCGTCGGCGGCGTCTCCGCCGAGTTCTATCGCGGGCGGAGCTACTACTGGGGATTGCTGTCGTAGGCGTCTCGCAACAGGACCGCGCGGCGCCTCGCTCGGGGTTCCCCTTCGGACCCGCTCCGCTCGGCGCGCCCCCGACACACGCTGCTTCGAACTAGGCCGTGCCCGCGTGCGCCGGCAACCGCTCTGCTCGCACGACCTTCCTGGTCGGGGACCCCGCGCCTCGGCTCCGCTCTCCGAAGGGGACCCCGAGCGTGGCGGCGCCGCGCTCCGGCAGAGCGTTCAGTTCGGAAAGCCGGTCGTGATCTCGAAGTCGACGTCGAGAGCTGGCCCGTACACCGTCGACGTTCCGGAATACGTGACATCGAAGTACACCGAACCTCGATCGATCTCCATCGTTCCGCTCGTACTGGACGGCGATGTCACGAAATCGATTCGGAAGTCGCCAACCGTCGGCGTCGATGCGGTCGGATCGTCGCCGAAGAACTCGTGCGCGAATACGATACCGTCGATGTTCAACGCCATCGTGCTGGTGACAGTCTTGGGATCGAGGACCGAGCTTGGGATCTGGACGTAGATCCACGTCTCGCCGAGCTTGTCTCCTGCTTCGATCTCGTCTACATCGGAACCGATTCCATGCGGACCGATGATGAACGTCCGCGAGTCCGACGTGGACCGCTCGTACGCGGCGTCGGAGGCTGGCGGGCTAGCGCATGCAACGAGCATGGCAACGATCAGGACCCGCATTCACGACGATTTTCTCACGAAGCCGTCCGCAAGGCGGAACGTTCTTGAACCCCCACGGAGCGCGGCGCCGCCACGCGAGGGGTCCCCTTCGGAGAGCGGAGGAGCGGCGCGGGGTCCCCGACCAGGGCGTACGCGCCGAGCACGGCGTACTCCGGCGCACGCGGGCACGGCCTGGTTCGAAGCAGTGTGTGTCGGGGGCGCGCCGCGACGGAGCGGGTCCGAAGGGGAACCCCGAGCGAGGCGCCGCGCGGTTCTCGCGCGAGCACCTCCTTCTTCACCCGATGACGCGATTACGCCCCTCGCGCTTCGCGCGATACAGGTTGTCGTCGGCGGTCTTGATGAACGCGGTGACGTCGATGTCCTCACCTTCGACGCACGCGACGCCGACCGAGACCGTGACCGGGAAGTTGTCGCCCTCGTACTCGAACACCTGGTCGCCGACGAGGCGCCGCACTTGCTCGGCGAACGTGCGCGCGCCGGTCAGGTCGGTCTCGGGCAGGACGGCCGCGAACTCCTCGCCGCCGTAGCGCGCGAGCAGCTCTTCGCGGCGGACGCGGCCGAGCAGGCGCCGCGACATCTCGCGCAGCACGTAGTCGCCGGTCAGGTGGCCGTGCTTGTCGTTGATCGCCTTGAAGTGATCGATGTCGAACATGAGCAGCGACAGCGGTCGGCGGTAGCGCGCGCACCGCGCGATCTCGCGCTCGAGGAACTCGAGGAAGTAGCGCTTGTTGTGGGCGCCGGTCAGGGCGTCCACGATCGTCATCTTGTAGATCTCTTCGTGGTAGCTCGCCTCGATGCCCGAGCCCGACAGGAACTTGAAGATCGCCGCGCCGATCTTCAGAAAGTCGGCGTCGCGCAGCGCCGACTTCGTCACCGGCACGTCGTTGACGTAGCTGCCGTTCGTCGACTGCAGATCCTCCACCATCCACGCCTCGCCGTTGCGGAACACGCGCGCGTGCCGGCGCGACACCGAGTCGCGATCGACCTGGATGTCGCAATCCGCGCCGCGGCCGAGCACGATCTCGTTGCGCGCGAGCGGGAACCGCTTGCCCATGTCGGGACCCGGCGGATAGATGAGCACGAGACACGCTTCGCCGTTCTCCTTGGCCGGCTTGACGACCTGAACCTTCGTGATGCGTGTCTTCCACTCGGACATCCGAAACCCCACCGATCGTTTCGCGATCACTGCTCAGCTGTCAATGTGCGCACCGGTGGTATAAGCGTGGCCCGTGGCGGCCGGCGAACGATTCGAGCTCGACGGCGACAACGGCGTCGGCGTCATCTGCAGCCACGGGTTCACCGGCACCCCGCAGTCGATCCGCTACCTCGGCGACCGCATCCACGAGGCCGGCTTCACCGTACGTGGACCTCGTTTGCCAGGACACGGGACGAGCCTCGAAGACCTCGATCGCGTGACCTGGCAGGACTGGGCCGAGGCCATCGACCGCGAGCTCGACGCGCTGCTGAAACGGTGCGACCGCGTCGCGGTCGTCGGCCAGTCGCTCGGCGGCCTGCTCGCGCTCCACCTCGCGGCGAACCGGCCCGAGGTCGCCGCGGTCGCGTCGCTCGCCGCGCCGCTGTGGGTCGACGGCCTCGCCGGCCGCGTCGCCCGCGCGGTCGAGCGCGGCGGCCTGCGCTGGCTCAAGTCACTCCCGAAGCTCGGCGGCGCCGACGTCCGCGACAAGAGCATTCGCCGCGAGATGACCGGCTACCGCGCGTTCCCGGTGCGGGCGATCGCCCAGATGGCCGCGATCATGCGCGCCGTCGACGGCGAGCTCGCGCAGATCCGCCAGCCCGTGCTTGTGCTGCACGCCGAGCACGATCACGTCGCGCCGGTCGCGTGCGCCTCGCGCATCGCGGCCGCCACGCGTGCGGTGCGCACGCGGATCCTGCCGCGCAGCTACCACCTGATCGCGGTCGACATCGAGCGAGACGTCGTCGCGGCCGAGGTGATCGATTTCTTGCGCCGCCATGCCGGCGCGACCCGAGGAGACGTCGCATGCGCCATGTGATCGCGATCGATCAAGGCACGACCGGCTCGACCGTGCTCGTGCTCGACGAGCAGCTCGCCGTGCGCGGGCGCGGCTACCGCGAGTTCCGGCAGATCTACCCCCAGCCGGGCTGGGTCGAGCACGATCCCGAGGACATCTGGAAGAGCGTGCTCGATGCGCTGCACCAGGCGCTCGCCGGCATCGATCCCGGTTCGATCGCCGCGATCGGCATCACGAACCAGCGCGAGACCTCGGTGTTGTGGGATCGCAAGACCGGCAAGCCGGCGCACAACGCGATCGTCTGGCAGGACCGCCGCACCGCCGACCGCTGCGCCGATCTCAAGCGCGCGGGCAAGGAAGCGCGGGTCAAGGAGCTCACCGGGCTCACGCTCGATCCGTACTTCTCCGGCACGAAAGTGCACTGGATGCTCGCCCACGGCGTTTCGCCCGGCGGGCTCGCGTTCGGGACGATCGACTGCTACCTGCTGTGGCGGCTGACCGCCGGCGCGGTGCACGCGACCGACGTGACGAACGCGTCGCGCACGCTGCTGTTCGATCTGCACCAGCTCGCGTGGAGCGACGAGCTGTGCGAGCTGATCGGCGTCCCGCGCACGCTGTTGCCCGAGGTCGTCGCGTCGTCGGGCGCGTGCGGGCACACCAAGGGCGTGCCCGGCCTGCCCGACGGCATCCCGATCGCGGGACTCGCCGGCGACCAGCAGTCGGCGCTGTTCGGCCAGGCGTGCTTCACGGCCGGCGACGCGAAGTGCACGTACGGCACCGGCGCGTTCATCTTGATGAACACCGGCGAGAGGCCGGTCGCGTCGCGCTCGGGCTTGCTGACGACGGTCGCGTGGAAACTAGCCAGCGGCGAGCTGCGCTACGCGCTCGAGGGCAGCGCGTTCATCGCCGGCGCCGCCGTGCAATGGCTGCGCGACGGGCTCGGCATCATCCAGAAGTCCGCGGACGTCGAGGCGCTCGCGCGCCAGGTGCCCGACTCGGGCGGCGTGATCGTGGTGCCGGCGTTCGCCGGCCTCGGCGCGCCGCACTGGCGGCCCGACGCGCGCGCGATCATCACCGGCATCACGCGCGGCACGACGAAGGCACACCTCGCGCGCGCGACGCTCGAGGGGATCGCGCTGCAGATCGTCGACATCCTGCGCGCGATGGAGCGCGACTCCGGCCGGGCGCTCGGCACGCTCAAGGTCGACGGCGGCGCGGCCGCGAACGATCTGCTGATGCAGTTCCAGAGCGACGTGCTCGGCGTCGACATCGCGCGCCCCGAGCTGGTCGAATCGACCGCGCTCGGCGCCGCGTTCCTGGCCGGCCTCGGCACCGGCGTGTGGAAGGACCTCGATCAGGTCCGCCGCACCTGGCGCGAGCAGCGTCGCTTCAAGCCGGCCACCGACCGCGCGTGGGTGAAGGATCACCTCGCGCGCTGGGACGCCGCCGTCGCCAAGGCTTAGTTGGTTACAACAGGATCCGTTCTTGGTTGGAGCGCATCGGCCCGGCAGAGGTCGGAACGCGACGTGAAACAGCGGCGCCGACCTGTTCGGGTTCGCGGATTCGTCTATGGTCGCGCATGCTCTCCACAACCCTTCGCACGCTTGCCCTCGCTCTGGTGTTCGCCGGATGCTCGAGCTCGAGCACGACCCCGGACTCGAGCTCCTCGGGCCAATCGCTCACGTGCCAGAACGGTGCGTCACCCGGCCCCGAAAGCTCGGGCTGCGACCAGTGCGGTCAGACGAATTGCGCGTCGCAGCACTCGGCGGTGATCGCGTCGTGCGCGACGATGGTGTCGTGCATCGAGGCATGCCAGTGCGACACGAGCGACACCTGCCTCGACGGTTGCATCAACGCCGCCAGCACGAATTGCCAGGGCCTGATCACGACGTACGCCGACTGCGAGAAGTCGGCCTCGGCCTGCGCGTCGGCCTGCACGCAGCCTTAGCCGGGAGTGTCCGGTACGATCGCTTTGGTTCGCGTCTTCCCCGCCTTGGTCGATTTCACCAGGTTTTGGTGGCGGCCACCTGTGGACGGCCGGCAGCCGCCTTTAGGTCCGCGTACTTGGCCGTGGCATCGCGGTTGCTCTTTGCCCTCGCCACACGGAGGGAATGCACATGGCTTTGCTCGCCCGCGCTGCCAAGAACCCATCGGAGTGGACCGACCGCGAGCTGCTCAAGTGCGTTCTGCGCAGCGATGCGCGTGGCTGGGCGGAGCTGGTGCGCCGCTACCGTCCCCTCATCTATCGCTGCATCACCAAGGTGACCCTGAAGTACGCGCCCTCACTGTCGAGCGCGGACCTCGACGAGATCTACGCCGACGTGATGATGCAGCTCGTGCGCGACGACATGCACAAGCTCCGCATCTACAACCCGTCGCGCGGCACCAAGCTCGGCTCGTGGATCGGCATGATCTCGGTCAACGCCGCGTACGACTTCCTGCGCGGCGTCGGCCGCCGCCCGCTGCTCGACAAGATCGACGGTACCGTCGATCCGCACGAGGAGTGCGACCGCACACCGCTCGACCAGCTGATCGAGAAGGAGCGCTGGGAGCACCTGAACGGTCTGCTCGCCGAATTCACCGACAAGGACCGCACCTTCGTCGAGCTGTACTACCAGCGCGGCATGGAAGCCGACGAGATCGCGGCCGAGATGCAGATCAGCCTGAAGACGGTGTACTCGAAGAAGCACAAGATCCGCGCGCACCTCGTGCGCTGCCTCGGTCGCTTGAACGATGCGAGCCCGATCGCGGACCTCGCCGCCGCGGCTGCCTGATCTCAGTTCTCCGCCGGCCGCTCGAACCGCACGTACGCGCGCAGCGTGAGCTTGCCGTCGGCGGCTTGCTCGGGCGCGGTGAGCATCATGGCCTGCGCGATCGAGCGCAGCGCGCCGAGGTCGTCGACGGCCGCGCGCGCGTCGTGCTCGCTCGCGGTCACCGTGACGAGGCAGGTCGCGTGCCGGCAGTCGAGCTGCGGCGGACCACCGTGCAGGTGCGCGAGCCTGGTGCGCAGCGTGGCTTCGGTCGTCGATTTCCAGGCTACATCGACCGGCTCGGCGGCGAACGCTTCGGCCGCGTTTGCCGGCGGCGGGCCGGCGTCGACTTCGACGGTCAGCTCCGGCCTCGCGCCGGGCGGCGGGCTGCTCGCGACCGGTGCCACCACGCCCGGCTCCGCGGGCTTCGGCGCGGGAGCTTCGCGGTCGCGGCACGCAACTACCGCGACGGCGAGCCAGATCCAGCGAGCGGCCATCGCCGGTAGCGTAGCATCCGCGGGTCTCCTAGAATCGCTCGGCTGTGACCGTCGAGGCCGTACCCGCAGGCTCGCGAGCGCGCGTCGTCATCGCGAACCGCGCCGACGGCGGCCTCGTGTACTGGCTCGGCAAGCTGTACGGGTTCGCCGCGCTCGTCGCGATCGTGCTCGTGTTGCTCGCGGGCGCGGTCGCGTACGGTTACTTCTCGCTGCGCACGCCGACGATGCGCGACCTGCGCGCGTACCCGCACGCGGTGCCGTCGGTCTCGCGCATCTACGCCGCCGACGGCACGCTGCTCGGCGAGTTCGCGCGCGAGTGGCGCGAGTTCGTGCCGTACGACCAGATCCCGCAGCAGCTCGTCGACGCGTTCCTCGCGGTCGAGGATCACGATTACTTCGAGCACGGCGGCATCTCGTTCAAGGGCATCGCGCGCGCGGCGTGGCGCAACCTCACCGCCGGCGATTTCGCGCAGGGCGGCTCGACGATCACGCAGCAGGTCGCGAAGCAGTTCCTCGGCTCGGAGAAGTCCCTGTCGCGCAAGGCGAAGGAAGCCATCATGGCGCGCCGGCTCGAGTCCACGTACTCGAAGAAGGCGATCCTCGCGGTCTACTTGAACCAGATCTATCTCGGAGACGGCGCGTGGGGCGTCGCCGCCGCCGCGCGTCGTTACTTCAACAAGGATCTCGACCAGCTCTCGCTCGCCGAGTGCGCGATGATCGCGGGGCTCGCGAAGGCGCCGACGTTGTACTCGCCGATCCACGGCGGCAAGCGCGCGCTCGAGCGCCGCAACCTCGTGCTCGACAAGATGGAGCAGTGGGGAATGGCGGCCGGCGCCGACGTCGCGAAGGCGAAGGCGCAGCCGATCCGACTCCACCTCTATCGCGACATCTTTCCCGATCGCATGCCGTACTACGCCGAGCACGTGCGGCGCTACGTCAACGACACGTACGGCGCCGACACGCTGGGCGAGGACGGGCTGCGCATCGAGACCGCGGCCGAGCCGACGTGGGAGGCCGCCGCGTACGAGAACGCCGACTACGGCGCGCGCCATCAGGACAAGCGGCAGGGCTGGCGCGGCCCCGAGTGGCGGCTCGACGGTCAGGCGCGCGCGACCTTCCTCGCGCGCCAGAAGCAGCTGTACGGCACCGGCCCGCTCGTGCCCGGCAAGCGTTACCTAGCGCTCGTCGACAAGGTCGGCGACGACCAGGCCGAGGTGCTCGTCGGCGACCGCCGGCTGAAGCTGCCGCTGCGCAACATGAGCTGGGCGGTGAAGTGGGAATCGGGCAACGCCGACAACGACCAGACGATCGACAGCGTGCGTGCCGCGCTCAAGCCGGGCTACGTCGTGTGGGTCGCGCGCGAGATCCGCAGCATCGCGAAGTTCAGCGCGTACGAGCAGCCGAACGCCAAGGACGTCGAGTGGCTGGTGCACGACGACCAGCACGAGTGGGACGTCGCGCACCCCGACGTCGTGCGGCTCGAGCAGGTGCCGCACCCGCAGACGACGATCTTCACGGCCGATCACGGCAGCGGCTACGTCGTCGCGATGGTCGGCGGCTTCGATTACGACCGCTCGGTGTTCAACCGCGCGGTGCAGGCGTGCCGCCAGCCGGGCTCGACGTACAAGCCGATCTACTACTCGTACGGCCTCGACCAGGGCTACGGGTACGACACCGTGCTCGACGACGTGCCGGTGCAGATCACGGATCCCGACACCGGCGAGGTGTGGACGCCGACGAACCTCGGCGAGACCTGGGACAACGCGGTGACGCTCGAGTACGCGCTCGTGTTCTCGAAGAACGTGCCGTCGGTGGATCTGTTCCGCAAGCTCGGCGCGAAGAACGTCGAGGACTGGGCGCGCAAGCTCGGCATCACGACGAAGATCTTCGCCGACGACGCGCTCGCGCTCGGCGCGTCGTGCAGCCGGCTCGACGAGATGGCGCGCGCGTTCACGTTGTTCGCGCGACTCGGCACGTGGTGGCCGCGCGACGGCGGCCACGACAAGGACTGGGTGTACGTGCGCCGCATCCTCGATCGCAGCGGCAACACGATCGAGGACAACACGTTCGCGGCGGATCCCGAGCTCGCCGCCGGCGATCGCTTCGATCGGTTCGCCGCGAACGCGGGCGTCGAAGCGCCGCGTGCGATCGCGCCGCGCACCGCGTACTTGATGACGAAGCTGCTCGCCGAGGAGGTCTCGTTCGGCTTCGCGAACGTGCTGCGCGCGACGGGCCTCAACGCGGCCGGCAAGACCGGCACGTCGAGCGCGACGCACGACAACTTGTTCATCGCGTTCACGTCGAAGTTCACGACGCTCGTGTGGATGGGCGACGACAAGAAGGAGCGCGCGCTCGGCAAGAACGACGCGGCGTACCTGACCGTCGTGCCGCTGTGGGCGCGCTACATGTACGAAGCCGCGCACGGCTTTCCGAATCCCGAGATCCCGTGGGTGACGCCGGCCGGCGTCCGGAAGGATGACCGCGGCGATCATTCGAAGGGCAAGAAAGCGGACGAGCCGATGGAGCTGATCTTCCGCCCGCCGAAGAAGAAGGACGACAACGCCGACAACCGGCCGCCGGTATGAGGATCCGCGCCGCCGACCGCGGGGCCGATCGCGCCGCGGTGTCCGCGATCGATACGGCGTTCGAGACGCGCGTCGCGTTCGACGTCGTGGTGCGCGCGCGGGGGATCGAGCTGGTCGAGCGCGAGCTCGCGGCGCCGCTCGTCAAGCGCTACCCGATGGCCGACGCGTTCGCCGCGTGGTCGACGTGGGACGAGGGCTGGGTCGCCGAGGACGGCGGCGCAGTGTGTGGCTTCGCAGCGGTCGAGTACGAGGCGTGGCACGGTCGGCTCGTGCTCTGGCACCTGTACGTGACGCGCGCGCGGCGTCGCGAAGGCATCGCACGCGCGCTGCTCGCAGAGGTCGAGCGCCGCGGCCGCGCGCTCGGCGCCGAGCGCGTGTGGCTCGAGACCACGAGCGTCAACGTGCCCGGAATCGCCGCCTACGAGCAGCTCGGTTACGCGCTGGTCGGCGCCGACACGACAGTCTACGACGGCCTCCCGTACGCCGACGAGGCCGCGATCTATCTCGCGAAGCGACTCTGACCTTTTAGCAATTCAGCTCATTCCAGGTGCGTGACCAGACCGCTCGTCACGACGACGCGGCCGACGTGCCGCTGCTCGAGCTCGCCGAGGCCCGCGCACAGCGCGCGGCGGCTCGCCTCCGGCGCGCGGCCGCGGTCGATCATCACGATCGCGCCGCCGTCGCGCACGACGCGGCGCCAGTCGCGCAGCGCGAGCTCCCAGCCGTCGTCGCTCGCGACGTCGACGCCGATCACGCCGGCGAGCGAGCGATCCTCGATCGCCGACAGATCGGCGAGCGCGTGCGTGAGCTTCTTCGCGGCGCGCGTCGACAGCCCGACCGGTACGACCTCCCGGTTCGCGTCGCGCAGGGCCGCCGCGAGCTTCGCGTGGCCGATCACCGCGAGCTTGCCGTCGGCGCCGGCCGAGCCGAGCGCCTCGACGATCGCGGTGACCGCGGGCGCGACGAACAGGCTGCCGAGCATCAGCGAAGCGTCATCGCGCCGAGATAATCACGCTTGCCGATCTCGACGCCGTTGTGGCGCAGCAGCGCGTACGCCATCGCCAGGTGGAAGAAGAAGTTCGGCTGGCAATGCTCGATGAAGTAGTCGCGGCCGGTCATCCACTTGCCCTCCCAGCGCGGGAGCGAGATCTTGCGCTCGTCAGCGGCGGCGAAGTCGGAGGCCGAGAACGTGTCGACATACGCCGTCACGGTCGCGATGCGCTTGCGGAGCTCGTCGACCGTGGTCTCGGTGTCGGGATGCGACGGCGGCTCTTTGCCCGCGCAGCGCGCGGCGCCGTACTTGACCTGATCGCACGTCGACTGGATCTGGCGCACGAGCGGGAACATGTCCGGCGCGAGGCGCATCTGGAGCAACGTGTTCACGTCGAACTTCTTGGCCTCGGCATGGGCCACGGCCTTGGTCAGCCAGTGGTCGACGTTGCCGAGCAGCTTCTTCATTTCGAGCAGGTGAGCGTGGATCGACATGCCCGATGGCGTACTACAGATCGCGCAGGTATTCACACCGCGGCGCCTGGATCTGCGGCGTGATCCACGTGACGTTCTCGAGCTCGTCGAGCAGGAATCGGAAGTTGCCGTACGTCACGACGAAGAAGTCCATCTTGCGGCGCTTGATCCCGCCGCCGGTATCGTCGGCACGCACGCAGCCGTCGTGGATCGAGCCGTCGGGCAGCACGAGCCCATCGAATTCGGGGATGTACATCGGCTCGCCGATCGGGACGAGCCTCGGATCGACCGCGACCGACTTGAACGGGATCAGCCGGCGCACGCCCGCGCCGCGCCCGAACGGGTGCTCGTCGACATCGAGCTGCTCGAAGCACGTGCCATAACCGAACGGGCATTTGCCGGTGTAGTTGATGATCCGGCCGTCCTTCATGAGGCCGGTGCCCTCGAGCCGCAGCGACCACGCGAACCGCTCGGGAACGCGGCCGAAGTAGAAGCCGTCCGGCGTGTACAGCTCGACCCACGTGTTCGTGGGCACCGCCTTGATGCGTCCGCTTTTCGGCACCGCCGTGCTCTGCGGATCGTCGTAATCCTGCTCGAGCGACAACCAGTAGAATCGCAGCGCGAAGCCGAGGTCGTCGGCGAGCGGATAGCCGCAGCACAGCTTGTCCTTGCCGCGCAGGGTGGCCTTGGGCTGGACCGGCACGCCCTCCTTGCCGAGCTTGCTGTCGTCGGCACGTGCGACCGCGGTCAGCGCGAGCAGAACAAGTACGGCGGGCGACCGAGGCGTAGCGATCGAGCGAGTGCGAAGCACGAGCAACCTTGGGCCGAGGAAGTGCCGCGACAGCGGCCACGAATCGATCGTAACTTGCCCGGCATGTGGTTGCACGACCTCCGCGACGCCGACGCCAGCTGCGGCGGCAAGGCGGTCGGCCTCGCGAAGCTGATCGCGGCCGGCTTGCCGGTGCCGGCCGGGTTCGTGCTCGACGATCGGGCGTTCCGGCACGCGGCGGGAGCGATCGATGTGGGCGATCCGAGCGAGATCGGCCACCTGCTGGAAGCGGCGGCCCGGCGCATCGAATCGGCGGAGCTCCCGGCCGAGGTCATCGCCGCAGTCGAGCGACGCGCGGCGGCACTCGGCGACCGCGTGATGGTGCGGTCGTCGGCGACGATCGAGGACGGCGCGGCCGGCGCCGCGGCCGGCGTGTTCTCGTCGCGCAGCGCCGTGGCGATCGCCGACGTGTGGGCCGCGATCCGCGCGGTGTGGACGAGCGCGCTGACTCCGCTCGCGGCGACGTATGCGCGACGGCGCGGCGCTTCGATCGCGATCGGCGTGATCGTGCAGCGGTTCGTCGAGGGTGCGCGCGTCACGGTGTACACGCGTCCACCCGGTCAGCCGACGCGCGACGAGCTGCTCGTGCAGCGCGGCGACCGCCTCGAGCGCCTCGCGCGTGCGGATCGCGCCGATCTCGTGCGCGCCGAGGTCGCGATCGGCGCGGACGCGACCGGCGCCGACATCGAGCTCGTCGCCGATTGGATCGTGCAGGCGCGCCCGATCGTTCATCCGCGTGCGCACGCGCTCGTCCCGGCGCCGCCCGCGGTGACCGCCGCGCTGCACGACGGCCGCGTGTGGACGTGGGACGTCGCGCACAACCCGGATCCGCTGTCGATCGCGCAGCAGGAGCTGGTCGCGCGCGTCGCCGCGCTCGGCGCGTGGTCGCTGCGCGTGTGCGCGGGCTACCTCTATTCGGCGCCGCGCGAGACGCCGGCGCCGACGCGTTCTGCGGAGCTGATCGAAGCCGAGCTCGAGCAGCTGCTCGCCGAGCCGGCGCCGGGCGACCTCGTCGGCGCGGTCGAGCGCTACGCCGCGTTCTACCGCGTGTGGGCCGGCGAGCTCGCGCCGCTCGTCGCCGCGCGGCGGCCGACGACGCCGAGCGCGCGACCGAGCGCGGTCGAGGCCACGCTGCTCGCCGCCGCGCGCGGCGAGCTCGCCGAAGCCGATGTGATCGCGCGCCTCGGCGTGCTGGCGCCGGCATGGGACGTCGCCGTCCCGACGTTCGGCGAGCGCGCGGGCCTGTTGCGCGACGCGATCGATCGCGCGCGCGCCGCACCGCGATCGCCCGCGCTACCGCCCGATCCCGCCGCCGATCTCGCGGAGCGCGACGACGTGTTGTTCGCGCGCGCGCAGTGGCTCGTCCGCCGCGCGCTGCTCGAGCGAGCGCGCGCGCTGGCGCTGCACGATCGCGACGACGTGTTCTGGATCCCGTTCGCCGACCTCGCGACGACGCTCGATCCCGACGACGCGCATCGCCGCGCCGGGGCCGCGCGCGCGGCCGCCGAGCGCGCGGCCCACTGGCAGATGCCGCTCGTGATCGGCGCGCCGCCTGGACCGGTCGCGACCGCGCTGCACGGCATCGGCACCGGTCCACGCGTCACCGGTCGCGTGGTGCGATTCGCCTCATTGGCGAGTGCCATCGCCGTCGGTGCCGGTGCGATCGTCGTCACGCGCGCGGTGACTCCCGCGCTCGCCGTGCTCGTCGCCGGATGCGCTGCGCTCGTCAGCGAAACCGGAGGCTTGCTCGATCACGGCGCCGCACTCGCGCGCGAGCTCGGCATCCCGTGCGTCGTCGGATGCGCGGACGCGTGGTCGGTGCTCGCCGACGGGATGATCGTGACCGTCGATGGCGATGGTGGCGTAGTTACGACGACCTAGTCACCAAGACTCGGTCAGTCTTCGTCGTCGTCGTACTCTGGCTCGTTCGGATCGGTGTCGTCCGGCTCGTCGGGTCTGTCGGCGGGCAGCGGCGTGCCGAGCCCGGCGTTGACCCGCTCTCGCAAGTCTTTGCCGACCTTGAAGAAAGGAAGCCGTTTCTCGGCGACGTGAACGGTCTCGCCGGTGCGCGGATTCCGACCTTCGTAGGCCTTGTACTTGCGCACGGTGAAGCTACCAAAGCCGCGGATCTCGATACCTTCTCCGCGTTCCAGCGCCTTCACCATGGAGTCGAAAATCGTGTTGACGATCGCCTCCGCCTTACCAGCCGGCAGCTTCAACGTCTCGGAGATCTTCTCGATGAGCTCGGACTTGGTCACCCGTAACTCCGCGTAACTAGGAACAGGCTAAACGCGTGGAGGTGCCGAGCGCAAGGATAAGGCTGCGGAATCGCGTCGGACGCTTCATTCTCCGGCCGGGAGCGCGCGCTCGCCATCCGACTTAAATGCGCGATACTCCGGCGGAAACTGGTAGCTCTGACAGCGATGGCGAGCATAGAAGTCGACGAGATCCCGCCAGCCGATGTCCCCGCGATCGACACCCGATCGGACGGCTGCGGCGACCATCGTGGGGCATGGCTCGGAGCCGCTCGCCCCGCGATGACCGCGGACGAGGCGCTCGTCGAGGCCCACCAGCGCCGGCGGCGTCTCGCTCAAGTAGAAGCTCGACAGCGGCGGCACCTCGACGGTCTCGACCTTGTTCACCACGATCGCGAGCCCGTCGCGCCACGCGCACTCGGTGCGGGTCTCGCTGCCGCGGCGAGCGATCACCATCGCGTTGAACGGCAGCGGGCGAGCCGAGTCGCACAGCTGCGCGCCGAGGCTCGGCGTGGTCGTCACGTTGTACGCCACGTCGGAGTCGAGCAGGTTGTGGATCACGAGCAGGACGGCATCGCCGGAGCGCTCGAGATGCAGCCGCAGCCCCGCTTTTTCGATCGCCGGCTTGCCCGGCTCGAGCGAGTAGCCCTCGCGCGGCTCGTCGACGTGATACGCGAGCTTGCGGCTCATCTGCTCGATCGACGGTGCCTTCACGCCGGCGGTCGCCGCATCCTTCTGGAGGTAATCCTGATACACCGACGGTGACGACGCCGCGGTGCTGAGCAACTGGCGTGCGTTTCCCGTCGTCGGCCCGGCTGCCGGCGGCGGCGGTTTCGCCGGCAATGCCAGGCTCCCGCAGAAGCGCACGTACGTGATCGCGATGATCAACAGCGCGCCGCCGACGAGCACGCCGATGCGCAACTGCTGATCGGACGTCGTCATCGGTCTTCACCATACACCGAGAAAACATTGACTTGAACGCACGTGCGGGCGCCTAATCGAGGCCACGGGCATGAACGCTGGGAGGACGCTCGGACGGCTCGTCGCGATCATCGCGGTCGCCGCCGCGTTCGCGAGCGCACCGCGGGTCGCCCGCGCCGACCGGGTGGGCGAGCTCGCGCAGCTGCTGTCGAGCTCGAGCGAGAAGACGCGCATCTCGGCGGTGGTCTCGCTCGCGCGGCTCGGCGGCAAGCCGACGCTGAAGCCGCTCGTGCTCGCGCTGCACGATCCGAGCGCGCAGGTTCGCGCGCTCGCCGCCGCCGCGCTCGGCAAGCTCGGCCACAAGGCCGCGCTGCCGCTCTTGCGCTCGGCCGCGACCGACGATACCGACGCGACCGTGCGCAAGCATGCGCGCATCGCGGCGATCTCCGTTGCGAAGGCGAACAATCTGCCCGACGAGCTGCCGGCGGAAGCCCGGGCGCCGACCAAGGTCGCGCGCCATGGCTCGGGCTTCGGGCGCTCGCCGCACGCGGTCGCCGATGCGCCGGATCTCTACGTCGTGGTCAAGACGTCGAGCGACGACTCGCCCGGCAAGGCCGACAAGGACTCGCGCAAGGTCCACGCCGACGTCGTGAAGCAGGCGTTGCTCGAGTCATTCCGCACCGCGCCGCAGGTGACGATGGTCGAGGCCGAGGCGCAGCGCTGGGCGCTCGACCCGCGCATGATCGATCTGTCGGTCGTCAAGCTCGAGGTCGTGCAGGCCGAGGGCATGATCGAGGTGAACGCCGAGCTGCGGCTCGCGATCTCCGACGAGACCGGCAAGATGCTGTCGTTCCTGTCGGGCGGCGCGAAGATCCAGGTGCCGCAGGGCAAGTTCGACATGCGGTACTTGCCGAACATGCGCAAGGAAGCGCTCGAGAGCGCGATGCGAGGCATGTTCGAGAAGCTGCTCGCCCACCTGCGCGAGACGTCACAGTCGTAGGCGTCACACGCGCTGGCACGGTGCCGCGCGTATAGTCCGCCTCTATGTCTCGTTGGGTCGTGGCGATCTGCGCGCTTTGCGCGCTCGCCGCGACCGCACGCGCCGACGTCACGAAGCTGCCGAAGCTCGTGCAGGCAGTCGCGCCCGAGTATCCGCCGGCCGCGCTCGCCGCCGGCAAGCAAGCCGACGTCAAGGTGCGCATCCACATCGACGCGGTCGGCACCGTCACCGCGGTCGACGTGATCGAGCACGTCGGCGACGGCTTCGACGAGGCCGCGGTCGCCGCCGCGATGCAGTACGTGTTCGAGCCCGCCGAGATCGACGGCAAGCCCGGCCCGATCACGGTCGAGACCGCGATCCACTTCGTGATCGAGCAGAAGGAGGCCGAGCCGCCGCCGCCGCCGCCGCCGCCCGAGCGCGCCGGGCCGGCGAATCACGTCGGGCCGCTGACCGCGCCGGTCACGCTGCAGGGCGTCGCGATCGAGCGCGGGACGCGGCGCAAGCTCGCCGGCGTGATCGTCGCGATCGCCGAGCTCGGCGAGGACGCGGTCACCGGCGACGACGGCACGTTCTACTTCCACGGCCTGCCGCCCGGCGACTTCAAGCTGATCGCGGTCGACTCGCGGTTCGATCGCGTCGAGCGCGTGGTCTCGATCGGCAAGCGCGAGGCGCTCGAGGTGCGGCTGTGGATGCGGCCCAAAGGCGGCAACCCGTACGAGACCGTCGTCGAGGGCGAGAAGGACCAGCTCGAGGTCACCAAGCGCACGCTCCAGCGCGTGCAGCTCGAGAACGTGCCCGGCACGTTCGGCGATCCGATCCGCGCGATCCAGTCGCTGCCCGGCATCGCGCGCACGCCGTTCGGCGTCGGCCTCCTGCTCGTGCGCGGCTCGAACCCGCAAGACACCGGCATCTTCCTCGACGGTCACGAGGTGCCGTCGCTGTTCCACTTCCTCGGCGGGCCGTCGATCTTCAACGCCGAGATGCTCGACTCGATCGACTTCTACCCGGGCGGGTTTCCAGCCCGGTTCGGTCGCTTCTACGGCGGCGTGGTCTCGCTCGAGTCGCGGCCGACCGCGAGCGACGGCTTTCACGGCTCGGCGAAGGTCGACTTCATCGACTCCGCGCTCTACACGCGGTTTCGCATCACCGATGATCTGACGATGGCGGTCTCCGGCCGCCGCTCGTACATCGATCTGCTGTTGCCGTTCGTGCTGCCGAAGGCGTCCGCCGGCAGCGAGCGCGTGGTCACGCCGGTCTACGACGACTATCAGGCGCGGCTCGACTACAACCTGCACGAGAACGGCCGGCTCAGCCTGCTCGTCGTGGGCTCGAACGACTCGCTGCACGTCTTGCAGCAGGACACGACGACGATGACGTCGGATAGCTTGAACAGCGCGATCAACTTCTTCCGCATCATCGCGACGTACACGCGGCCGATCGCGGGAGACCTCCAGCTCGTGATCTCGCCGTCGTGGGGCACCGACTCGGTCACGCTGTCGGGCGCCGAGGCGATGGCGACCGGCCCGTTCACGAGCCTCGACGTGATCGATCACGAGCTGACGTATCGCATGCGCGTGCACGGCCGCATCGGCAAGCGCTTCGTGCTCGACACCGGGCTCGACATCCTGTCGCGCGTGACGACGTACGGCGCGCTCGCGCCCGACGAATCGCAGATCGAGAACCCGACCGGCATCGACATCCAGCCGTCGCAGATCTTCCGCGGCTCGCAGGAGCTCGGCATCGGCGGTTATCTCGATCTCGGCATCGAGATGACCGATCGGCTGCGGCTCGTGCCGAGCCTGCGCCTCGACGGCTACATCCTCGATGGCGAGTATCGCTCGAACATCGATCCGCGCTTCACCGTGCGCTACCGGTTCGCGCCGACCTTGACCGGCAAGGCCTACGTCGGCGTGTTCAGCGAGCCGCCGCAGCCCGAGGCGCTCGACAAGGCGTTCGGCAACCCGAGCGTGGGGATCGAGACCGGTTACCACTACGGAGTCGGCACCGAGTGGCGACCCGATCGCATCTGGTCGATCGACAGCGAGGTCTACTACGTCGATCGAACCGGCATCGTCGAGTTCACCGAGGACGTCAAGCAGAACGCCGACGGCACGTACAGCTACGTCAACTTCTGCAACTGCGGCGTCGAGGACACGTACGGGCTCGAGGTCCTGGTCAAGCGTCAGATCACGGACAACGCGTACGGCTGGCTGTCGTACACGTACAGCCACTCGCGGCAGGCGCGCGAGAACGGGATCTGGACGCCGACGACGTTCGACCAGCCGCACGTCTTGAACGCGGTCGCGAGCTACAAGCCGTGGCCGGGATGGGAAGCCGGCACGCGCGTGCAGCTCGCGAGCGGCCGACCCGAGACCCCGATCGTCGGCGGCGTGTACGACGCCGACCTCGGCCGCTACCTGCCGATCGAGGGCGGCACGCGCACCGTGCGCGATCCGTACTTCCTGCAGGTCGACGCGCGGATCGAGCACGACTGGCTCTATCGCACCTGGACGCTCGGCCTGTACCTCGACGTCATCAACATCTTCGATCGCGCGAACGTCGAGGCGATCCAGTACGACTATCGCTACCGGCAATCGTCGCCGATCACGAGCTATCCGATCTTGCCGACGCTCGGCGTGAAGGGGACGTGGTGAAGCGCGCGCTGGCCTTCATCGCCGTGACCGCGGTCGGCGCATGCGGATCGTTCCAGGATCCGAACATCGTCGTCGACCTGCGCGTGATCTCGATGACCGCGAGCGTGCCCGAGCAGGTCATCGACATCGATCTCGAGAATCCGCCGCCGGCGGCACAGATCCTGCCGCAGCTCGTGCCGAGCACGGTGTGCGCGCTCGTCGCCGATCCCGACTACACGCGGCGGCTGCGCTGGTCGCTGACGATGTGCCCGCAGACCGACGACGACCTGTGCTCCGACACCGATCCGCAGGTGCTGCTCGGCTCCGGCCTGCTCGACGATCCCGACATCACGGTGCCCGAGCCAAAGCTGTGCGGCACCATCCAGCCCGACGGCGACCTGATCGGAGTCGTCGAGAGCGAGCTGGCGGGCGATTCGCTGCACGGCCTGCAGGGCGTGCAATACGAGGTGCTCTTGCACGTCGGCGGCGAAGGCGCCGATCCGTCGGACGACGTCTACGCGGGCAAGGCGCTGCAGCTCGCGGCGCGCGTGCCGGCGCAGCGCACCGCGAACACGAACCCGTACCTGACCGAGGTCGATGGCAGCATCGACGGGGCCGCGCCGGTCGCGCTGCCGCTCGGGCGCTGCGTCGATCAAACGGCACCGCTGCAGATCAAACAAGGCCACACGATGCGCCTCCTGCCGATCGAGCCACCGGGCATTCACGAGACCTACGTGATCCCGACACTCGACGGCGGCTACGAGACGTTCACCGAGAGCATCACGTACCAGTGGACGGCCGGAAACGGCAGCTACTCCGACGGCGACACCGGCGGCACGCGCGACGCGTTCGGCAACGAGCCACCGATCTTCACCGACTGGACCGCGCCGCAGGGCAAGTCGATCACGGGCCCGACCGACGTGCCGCTGTGGGTGGTGCAGCGCGACGAGCGCCTCGGCGAGGCGTGGTACGAGATGTGCGTCGAGGTCGATCCGTAGCTCACGCGACTTCGTGCGTACTCGCTGTTCAGTCGGCCGTGAAGCCGACGGTGTTCGACGTCCTGCCGTCGGCCGTGACCTGGACCGCCTCCTCGCCGCTGATGCCCTCGGGCACCTCGACCATGATCGCGGTATCGGACCACGTCGACGGCGTGGCGGGAACGGCGCCGAAATGCACCGTACCGGCGACGTCGCAGTTCGGATCGTCGGTGGTGCCTTCGGGGCGCTGGCAGAAGTAGCTGCCGGTGACCGTGACGATCGCGCCGGGCTGGCCTTGATCGGGCGTGACGGCCGCGACGATCGGCGCCGGGACGTCGTCGTTCGCCGAGCACGCGGCGAGCGCGACCGCGACCACGAGGAGCTTCAGCGGCATGCGTCGCACAGCCCGCGCACGTGGACCTCGACCTGGCGCTGCTTGACCGCGCGCGGTGCCTTCGCGCGGCGGCCCCGGGTCAACCATCCCTGCGGCCCGGCGATCTGACCGGGGCGCAGAGCGAGCTCGATCTCGGGCAGACACTCGACGGTGCCGCACTCGGTGCAGACGAAGTGCGGATGGGCGCCATCGTGATCGGCGCGGACCGCCTCGAAGCGCCACACGTGATCGCCGACGTCGGTGCGGCGCACGAGCCCGCAGTCGGCGAGATCGGTGAGGTTGCGATAGATCGTCGCGCGATCCCACGCCTGCGATGCGAGCCGGTCGGCGACGTCGCCGTGCGACATCGGCGAATCCGACGTGCGCAGGAGCTCGAGCACGGCGAGCCGCGACGGCGTCGCGCGCAGGCCCTTCGATCGCACCGCGGCGCGCAGCTCGTCGAGGCCGGGGCGGGTCGCCATCTCCAGACTCTAACTCCGCCGACTGCGCCGCGCAAGCACCTGCAATTGCATTGCAAGAGGCGCGTGGCGCATCAGGACGTCGGCTTGTCGTCGCTGTAATCGGGATCGGCTTCGATGTGGAAGTGATCCGAGTGCGAGATCGGGTCGTTCTTCGGCGTCAGCACGGTGCGGAACAACGAGCTGTCGTCGACCGCGCGCTCGATGTCGAGCAAGAGCTGGTCGTCGGCCTTGTAGTCGTGCGCGACCACGGCCTCGCGACCGTCGACATCGACGAACGATGCGACGTCGAGGGCGAGCCCGAGCGCGTGGCGCGACAGCAGATCGTTCGTCTTGCCGCCGACGCGCACCTTGCTCCAGCGATACGCGCTCGCGACGCGCACTTCCCGCACGCCGAGCTCGTACAAGCGCGGCGCGAACGTCGCGAGCGCGAGCACGAGCTGGCAATCCATCACGAGCGGCTGCTTCGCGCCGAGCTCGACGTACGCGATGCCGCCGATCTCGCCGCCCGGCACGACGATCGGATCGACCACGTGGCCCTTCGCCGTGGCGCCTTGCCACGCGACGCCGAGCTCGTCGAGGCGCTGCTCGCACGCGCGCGCCGCAGCGGTCATCGTCCGCGACGGCGGCCATCGCCAGCCGCGCGGCATGTTGTCGGCGCGCGGCGGCCGCGCATCGGCGACGGCGACGCTGGCGAGCAGCGCTGCGATCGAGACCAGGCGTGCCATGGCGCGGACCTTACTACGGGCGTGCTGGCGTTTTCGACCAACTTCGACACGCTCGTTCACGTGCGCGCCACCTACCTCGTGTTCATCGACGGCTTCGGGCGAGCGGAAGGGCGAGCGCGAGCGACGGATCACTGTACGAGCATCGAATGTCCTGGTAACGCAGCCGAATGTTCCATCGAGGCGAGCTGACGATCGCGACCAAAGGTCGCGGCACGTACGAGCTGACGAACCGAATCGCGGAGATCGCGCGCGCAAGCGCTGCGCGCGAGGGTCTGGCCACCGTGTTCGTGCATCACACGAGCGCATCGCTGATCGTGTGCGAGAACGCCGATCCGAGCGTGCGCCGCGATCTCGAAGCGTTCGCCGCTCGGCTCGTGCCCGACGGAGATCCGATGTTTTCCCACGATGCCGAAGGCGACGATGACATGCCTTCCCACGTGCGAAGCGTGCTCACGCAAACGTCGATCGTGGTCCCGATCGCGGACGGCCAGCTCGCGCTCGGCACGTGGCAAGGCGTGTATCTGTGGGAGCACCGCAAAGCGCCCCATCACCGGCGCATCACGGTGACGATCGTCGGCGAGTAGCTATAATGACGCGATGAAGCTGCGGGTGATCGCGCTCGGTCTGCTCGCGGCGGCGTGCTTCTCTCGATCGTCGTGGCGCGTGGTGTTCGTCGCGCCCGAGGCCGTCCGCTACGACAAGGACGGCGACGGCTACGCCGGGCCGTGGGAGTGCAAGGAGGACGCGGTGAGCTGCAACGCCGACGAGCTCAACAAGCAGCCGCTTCCCGACCTCGACTGCAACGATCGCGAAGCGGCGATCCACCCCGGCGCCGTCGACACGCCCGGCGACGGCATCGATCAGAATTGCGACGGGCACGACTAGCCGCGTCATCTCACAACTAATCAAGATTTCACGCAAAACGGGCGCGTCGCCGGGGCGGGCGCAGCGGGCGGTTTGCGCTAGATTCGGTGCGTGGCCGAGGGTATTTCGGGTCCGGGGTTCTACCCGCAACCGAACGAGTGGACGTGCGGGCCGTTCGCGCTCAAGCACGCGCTGCTCGCGCTCGGCCGCATGGTGGACGTCAAGCAGCTCGCGTCGACCGCGAAGACCCACTGGTGGTCCGGCACCGACGAGATCCAGCTCGCGCGCGCGGCGCGCGAGTTCGAGTGCGATCTCGTGCTCGAGCGGCGCAGCGATCCCGAGCAGGCGCGCCGCCTGCTCGTGCAGTACTTGAAGGAGCAGACGCCGGTGCTCCTGTGCGTCGACGAATGGACGCACTGGATCACGGTGCTGCGCTCCGAAGATCGCCGATTCGTGGTCGTCGACTCGAACGACGATCCGCTGCTGTCGGTGTGCACGTGGCCGCAGCTGCGCAACTGGTGGCGCTACCACGACGTCGATTACTCGAAGGAGAATCCGCCGGTCCTCTACGACCTGATGGCGGTCGCACCGCGGTTTCGCACGACGATCAAGGCGGACTTCTCGGTCGAGCGCGTGAAGTTCCTGCGGCGGCCGGAGAACCGGCGGCTCGCGCTGCACTGGAACGAGTATCTCGAGGATCTGCTCGAGATCTGCCGGCCGCCGTCGGTGCGCATCGCGCAGCCGCTGTCGATGGGCGAGTTCCTGCGCCGCCACGCCGAGCTGCTCGTCACGCGCGTCGTGTACTGGCACGGTGACGTCAACCGCGACGAGGTCGCGCGCGTGCTGCGCGACCTGCGGTTCGTGTCGGAGACCTACGGCCTGGTGATCCCGGCGTCGATGAGCCGGCGCGCGCTGTCGGATCTCGCGATCCTGGTGTCGCTGTGGGCGTGCGCCGATCGCGGTGTCGGCGGGATGTTCGGCGCGTCAGGCGCGACGTCGCACGGCAGCAGCCGGCGTCGCAACGGCCGCGCGAACGGCCGGCGACACTAGAGGTCGACCAGCGCGAACTTCGTGTCGATCGTCGTCGACAGGTCATCGCCCACGAGCTTCGCGCTCGACTCGGTGATCTCGACCAGCGCGTGCTTCCCGCTCGCATCGAGGTAGCCGTGGACTGCCTTGAAGCAGTGGTCGTTGCCGGCCGAGAAGCGATGCACGACCTTGCTGTCTGACTTGCGCGTGATCATCCAGCCTCCGCCGCTGCAGGTCGGATCGACTGCGAACGTGTTCGGAAGGCGCTCGCCGTCGGCCGACCAGCCGACCAGCGTCTCTGCGGTCTCGACCGTGGTGGGCCCGGCGGACGCAACGCCTGCGATGAGAACGAGCCAGAGGCCACGCATCACGGCCATGATGCCACGACGTCGTTGACGGCACGGCGCAGAACCTTGATCGCGTCGGCGGTGCCGGCGTGGCGCGTGGGATGGACGCGGTTCGTGAGCAGCGCGCACCACCGCCGGCGCGGCAGGTCGAGCCACAGCGACGTGCCGGTGAAGCCGGTGTGGCCGACCGCGTGCTCGCGCGGCCAGCGGTCGCCCGCTTGCGAGACGCCGGGCGTATGCGAGGGCGTGTCCCAGCCGAGGCGCCACGTCGATCCCGGAATCGGCGCGTCGGTGAAGAAGTGGCGCACGACGTCGGGCTCGAAGCGGCCGACGCGCTCGCCGCTGGCGGCGCGCACCATCGCGGCGGCGAACCTCGCGACGTCGTCGATCGAGCCGAACAGGCCGGCGTGACCGCACGCGCGGCCGCCCCAGTACGCGTTCTCGTCGTGGACGAGCCCGCATACGAGGCCGCGATCGTCGAGCTCGGTGGCGACCGCGTGGTCGAGCGGGCCGAGCGCGTAGCGCGCCTTCAGCTCCAGCGGCTCCGCGACGGCGTGCCAGAAGTTCTCCTCGAGTCCCGTCCATCCGGTCATGATCGCGCCGAGCAGGATGAAACCGAGGTCGCTGTACACCGATGCGATTCCGGGATCGCCACACGGCTCCAGGGCGGCCCGTTCGATCAACGCCGCGCGCGGGTCGATTGGTCGAGTCGCGCGCAGCCAGCGAAAGAACTCGACATGCGCGGCACAGCCGGCGCCGTGCGCGAGCAGTTGGCGTACGGTGCCGCGACACACGGCCTTCGAAACGAGCTGCGCGACCGGTAGATCGAGATTCTGCGCGGGCTCGGCCATCGCGATCGCCACCGTCGCCATCGGCTTGGTCAGCGACGCGAGATCGAACGGCGTGTGGTCGTCGATCGGCGGCCCGAGCTCGGGGACGCGCCAGCGGTGGCCGCGCACGTAGCGGAATACCTCGACGCCCGCGTCGCCGACCGAGACCGCGGCCGCCGAGCCGAGGCCGGCGGCGAGCGCGTCGTCGAGCAGCGAGGCAATCCGGTCCATCTCGCGCATCGTAGCGTGTTAAATTGGCCCCACGTGACGCGGTACGAGCTGCTCGACCGGATCGGAGTCGGCGGCATGGCGGAAATTTTCCGCGGCAAGGCCGTGGCCGCCGGCGGCTTCGAGAAGCCCGTCGCGATCAAGCGGATCCGCCCGCACCTGTCGCAGGACCGCCGCTTCGTCGAGCTGCTCATCGCGGAGGCGAAGGTGCTGTCGCTGCTCAAGCACCGCAACATCGTCCAGATCTTCGACGTCGGCCTGGGCGACGACGGCAAGTACTTCCTGGTCATGGAGTTCGTCGACGGCAAGGATCTCGGTGCGGTACAGCGCGCGCTCGAGACCCAGCGCCGCCGCGTGCCGTTCGATCTCGTGCTGCACATCGGCGCCGAGATGTGCGACGCGCTCGAGCACGCGCACACCGCGCGCGCACCCGACGGCCGCGCGATGTCGCTCGTCCACCGCGACGTGTCGCCATCGAACGTGCTGCTGTCGCGCGCCGGCGAGGTCAAGCTGACGGACTTCGGCATCGCGAAGCGCGCCGAGCAGGACGTCACGCACGGCGGCGCGGTGCGCGGCAAGTTCGCGTACATCTCGCCCGAGCAGGCGCGCAACGAGCACCTCGATCCGCGCGGCGACGTGTTCTCGGTCGGCATCTTGCTGTGGGAGCTGATCACGAACCGTCGACTGTTCTCGCACCTCGACGATCTCGCGGCGCTGCGCGCCGTGCGCGAGGCGCAGGTGCCGCGCCCGACCGAGATCGATCCGCGCCTGCCGCCGGAGATCGACGCGATCATCATGGCCGCGCTCGCCCGCGACAAGGCGCGCCGCCATCCCACAGCCGGCGCGTTCGGCGAGAAGCTGCGCTCGCTGCGCTACTCGCTCGAGATCACGAGCGGCGATCCGGCAACCGAGCTCGCGCGCATCGTCGACTCGACGGAGGCCGTCGAGCGCGAAAGCGCGCGCGTGATCCCGCGAACACCGACCGGCGCGACCGACTTCGACGCACCGGGCGAGATGACGGTGATCCGCATCCGCACCGCCGACGCGTTCTCCGCGCGCGACAACGATGCCAGCATCGTTCGCGCGCGCGAGGTGATCGATCGCTTCGAGGAAGAAGAGACGCGCCTCGCGCAGCTCTCGGGCGCCCAGCTGCGCATGCTGCGCGAGACCGCACCGCGCGACTCGAGCGAGATGACCGTCGCCGCGCCGCCGCGAGGCGGCGACGCGCCGGAACCCATGACACGGGGGATTGCGCCGCCGCGCGCGCGCCGCGACAGCGAAGAAGCCACACGCACCGCCGCGCCGATCAGCGACGACGACATCCGCCGCGCAAGCGGCGAAGAAGAGACCCGGCTGGTCGCGCCGCGCGACCGGCGCACGCCGGTGCCGCAGCGTGCGGTCCGTCCGCCGAGCGCGCCGCCGCCGCTCACGACCTCGCGGCCGCGCGGCGTGCCGCCGCCGCTCGCGCCGAACGATCCCAAGGCGGCCTTGGCGATTCCGGTGTCGGGTGGCGCGGCTTCGCCGTTCGCCGGTGCGCCCGCGCAGTGGGCGCCGCCGATCGCAGCGCAACACCCCCGCGATGCCACGCCGACCTCGAACGACGCGTTCGATCGCCCGAGGTACCCGGTCGGGCCAGCGGTCCGCCCGTCGGTGCCCCAGGTCGCCGGCTTCGGGCCGGCACGCAAGAGCCCGCTCCGCCCGTGGATGCTGGTGATCGGGGCGCTCGTGATGGCGGCCGTCGCGTTTCTCCTCACGCGGATGTTCATCCGAGGTTAGGCGTTAGCGCCCGGCCGGGCGTCGCGCGTTGGATCCTGCATGCACGCAGGGTTTCGCGAACTTGCACGGTTTCGCCGAAAATCGGTCACGAATCGCGGCGGAGCGCGCACGTGAGGGGCGACATGGAAGCGCGAGCTGCTGCGGTGACGATGACGCCGGTCGAGATCGATCCGATCGCGCAGCTCGTCGCGAGCGGCGATCACCGCGCAGCGATCGCGGCGTGCGCGCGCGCGCATCACGTCGTGCTCGGCCGGCTGTGCATGGCGCTGCTCGGCTCCCAAGCCGATGCCGACGAGGCGGTGCAAGAGACGCTGCTCCGCGCGCATCGCGCGATGGCGACGTACCGCGCGGAAGGATCGCTCAAGGCGTGGCTGTGCGGCATCGCGCGCCACGTGTGCGCGCACGTGCTCGAGACGCGGCGCCGCGGGCGCGAGGTGCTCGAGCTCGTGCCGGAGCAAGGTGAAGCGCGCGACGCGTTCGCGGCGCGCCGGCGTTCGCGCGTGCTGCGCGACGCGCTCGGCAAGCTCAAGCCGAGCGAGCGCGAGGCGCTCGTGCTGCGCTTCGTCGCGGATCTCAGCCACAAGGACATCGCGATCGCGTGCGGCCTCGACGAGGCCGCCGCGCGCAAACGCACCAGCCGCGCGCTCGCCCGTCTGCGCGCGATCTTGCCCGACGAGGAGCTGTGACCATGCCCTGTGATCAAGTGATGGACGATCTCACCGACCTCGTGGCCGGCGACGGCGACGCGATCGCGCGTCACGCCGATCACCTGGCCTCCTGCGACGCGTGCCGCGACGCCCGTCACGACGCGACCGAGCTCGCCGAAGCGCTCGCGCACGCGGGTGACGATCATGTCGCGTCGGAGGGGATGATCGATCGCCTGCTGGCGGCGATCCCCGCTGCCGCTGCCGCACCCGCTGCCGCTGCCGCACCCGCTGCCGCCGCCGCACCCGCTGCCGCTGCCGCACCCGCTGCCGCCGCCGCCCCCGCTGCCGCCGCCGCACCCGCTGCCGCTGCCGCTGCCGCACCCGCTGCCGCTGCCGCTGCCGCTGCCGCTGCCGCTGCCGCTGCCGCTACCCGCAACCCGCGTCCCGCTTCGGCTCCCTCCCGCCGCAACCGCCCGCGCTGGCTCGTCCCCGTCGCCGCCGCCACCGCGCTCGCCGCCGGCGCTTCCACGCTCTACCTCGCGACTCGCTCCCGCTCCGCCACGCCCGAGTCCGCTGCCATCTCCGACGGCTCGATCGGCCGCCTCGCGACCGTGTCCCGTGCCGCCGCCGATCACGCCGACGGCGTCTCGATCCGCACGTCCGCCGGCGCGGCGTGGCGCCCGTTCCACTCCGGCGACCACATCCCCGCCGGCGCGTCGCTGCGCACCGACGATCGCACGCGCGCTTCGCTCGCGCTCGCCGACGGCACGCAGCTCGTGCTCGACCACGTCACCACGATCGCGTTCGATCCCGCCGAGCCGCGCCGCGTCCACGTCGACGGCGGCCGCCTGCTCGCCGACTTCACGCACATCGACAACCGCCCCGCGCTGGTCTCGACGCCGACCGGCGCGATCGATGTCATCGGCACGCGCTTCGTCGTCACCGCGACCGACTCGCTCACGTCCGTCCAGGTCGTGCGCGGCCAGGTCGCGCTGCGCACGCCATCGGGCGAGCGCGACGACGTGCGCGCGGGCGAAGAAGGCGTGATCGAGCGCGAGCACGTCAGCGTCAGCCCGGTGCCGCAGCTCGAGCACGAGGTCGAGTGGGCCGAGCTCGATCCGACGGCAAAGCCCGACGAGACCACCGCCGGGCTCGGCTCGCTGCGCGCGTACAAGCCGGGCGAGTCGCGCGATCGCGACTGGAACCTCGCGCTCGCCAAGCACGACGTCAAGGTCCGCATCGTCGGGCCGATCGCGCGCACCGAGATCACCGAGACGTTCCGCAACGACTCGACGCAGGAGCTCGAGGGCGTGTACCAGTTCCCGCTACCCGCCGACGCGCAGATCGACGGGCTCGCGCTCGACAGCAAGGACGCACCGGATGGCTTCGTCGACGGCGCGTTCGTCGACAAGGAACGCGGCGCGAAGATCTGGAAGGGCGTGATCGACAAGGCCGCGCCCAAGCACGTCGAGATCGCGAGCGACCGCCAGGAGATCATCTGGGTCGACGGCAACTGGCGCGATCCGGCGCTGCTCGACTGGCAGCGCGGCGGACGCTTCGAGCTGCGCATCTTCCCGATCCCGGCGAAGGGCGCGCGCACGATCAAGCTCGCGTACACGCAGGTCGTCGTGCCGCGCGGCGAGTGGCGCCAGTACGTCTACCCGCTGCCGCACTCCAGCGACGGCTCGACCGTCGCCGACCAGCTCGACGTCGACGTCGAGATCCGCGGCGCGGTGCCCGGCGTCGTGCGCACGACCGGCTACGACCTCGCGGCCGATCCCGCGCGCAAGGACGTCAACGCGCTCGCGATGCATCAGGTCGGCTTCGTGCCGCGCGGCGATCTCGTCGTCGCGTATCGCGCGACCGACGGCGCGGCCGAGCTGCGCGCCTGGACGTACGCCGGCAACGCGGCGGTCGCGCCCGACGAGGCGCTCGCCGACAAGAAGAAGGTCGGCATCGATCCGAAGGTCGTCGACGCGCAGCGCGTGGTCGCTGCCGACACGCGGCCGACCGCGGTGCTCGCGCTGCGCCCACACCTTCCGCGCTGGCGCGAGTCGAAGCCGCACGACTACGAGATCGTGCTCGACGCGAGCCAGTCGATGGTCGGCGAGCGGTTCACGCGCGCCGGCGAGCTCGCCGCGCAGCTCGTGCAGCAGATGGATCGCCGCGATCGCTTCTCGGTGATGACGTGCGACACCGACTGCCGCAAGCTCGGCGACCTGCGTGCCGCGACGCCCGACGCGCTCGCCGACGCGAAGGCGTGGCTGGCCAAGCAGACGGCGGCCGGCGCCACCGACGTCGTCGAGTCGATCCGCGCCGCGCGCGAAGCGGTCGCCGGCTCGGATGCCGAGCGCGATCGCTGGGTCATCTACGTCGGCGACGGCTTCGCGTCGACCGGCTTCCGCCGCGTCGCCGACGTCGAGCGCGCGCTGATGGGCGACGCGAACGTGCACGTCACGACGATCGGCATCGGCGCCGATGCCGACGACGCGCTGCTCGCGGCCGCGGCGCGCGGCGGCGGTGGCAGCTTCCTCGCGTGGCGGCCGGGCGAGCGCGCCGGCAGCGCCGCGTTCGCCGCGCTCGAGTCGACGTACGGCAGCGCGCTGCGCGATGCCAAGCTCGAGCTGCCGCCCGGGCTCGCAGATGTCGCGCCGACGACGCTGCCGACCTTGCGCGCCGGCGAAGAAGTGCTCGTCGCCGCGCGCGTGACCGGCGACGTCCACGGCGACGCGATCCTGCGCGGCACCGTCGCGGGCCAGCCGTTCGAGCAACGCTATCCGCTGACGCTCGCGGTCTCGACGAGCGCCGGCAACCGGTTCGTGCCCCGGCTGTGGGCTTCGCTCGCGATCGATCAGCGCGAGCAGGCCGGCACCGGTGACGACCGCGCGCAGATCGTCGCGCTGTCGCAGGCGTACGGCGTGATGTCGCGCGAGACCTCGCTGCTCGTGCTCGAGTCGCAGGCGATGTTCGATGCGTTCGGCGTCGACCGCCACGTGCCGAGCGAGAAGTGGACCGGCGAGGACTCGCTCGACGAGGTCGCGACCGGCGGCGAGCTGCAGGTCGCGGATAACGCGGCCACCGACTCGACCGGCCGTCGTGCCGGGCTCCACGTCGCGCTGGCACACGCGAAGAAGGACTCCGACAAGTTCGAGAGTGCCGGTGAGGACGAGCCGGATCCGGCCGAGCCGCGCGACATCCAGAAGACGCCGCGGGCTCCCGCGCCGCAGCCGGCGGCGAAACCGGTCGCGGTCACGACGAGCCCGGTGCCGGCACCGACCGGCGGCGGCGGCGGCTTCGGCGGCGTGATGGGCCCGATGCAGCCGCCGGCGCACTTCGCGATGATCCGCCGCTGGGTGCGCGTGCCCGCGATCAGCGCGTACGACACCGTCGCGCCGAGCATCGCGAAGGCGATCGCCGACGCCGAGCGCTCGCTCGCAAAGAGCCCCGACAGCCGCGAGCGCCACCGCGCGCTGGTGCAGGCGCTGTCGTACGCAGGCGAGCTCGACCGCGCGCGCGACGTCGCCGCGAAGTGGCTCGACCGCGACCGCCTCGATCCGCAGGCGCTCGGCTACGAAGCCGACTTGCTCGGCCGCGCCGGCCAGCGCGAGCTCGCGCTGCGCACGCTCGCGGGTCTCGTCGATCTCGACGCCGATCGCGCCGCGCTGCACGAGCGCATGGTGCAGGCGTACGAGCAGATCGGCCGCGCGCCCGAGGCGTGCAGCCATCGCATCGCGCTCGCCGCGATCGCGCCGAAGGACGCGAGCTACGCGGGCCGCGCGCTGCGCTGCCTGCGCGCGCTCGGCCGCCACGGCGATGCCGAGCTGATCGCCCGCGCATTGCCCGACGACACCGCGCGCGACGCCGCCGAGAAGGTCGCGACGACCGAGCCCGCGCCCGCCAAGACCGGCGGCGACCTGGTCGTCACCGGCAAGTGGACCGGCGGCGCCGATCTCGACATCTCGCTCGTCACGCCCGACGGCACGCGCGTGTCGTGGATGGGCGGCAAGCCCGACGCGATCGTCACCGACGCGAACAGCCCCGACCGCGAGCAGCTCGCGATCCGCTCGCTCAAGCGCGGCAACTACCTCGTCGAGATCAGCCGCGGCACGCCGGGGACCGGTCCGGTCACCGGCTCGCTCGACATCACCGCGCTCGGCTCGAAGCGCTCGCTGCCGTTCACGCTCGCCGGCGATCGAACGGTGGTCGCACGCGTGTCGATCTCGCTCGAGGAGCGCCTCGAGCAGATCGATCCCTACGCCGAGCCCGGCACGCACGAGCCGCGCATGGTGATGGGCGCGATCGGCGACGACACCCTGCGCCGCGTGATGATGGCGCGCTCGCCGATGGTGCGAGCGTGCTACCAGAACGCGCTGCAGGGCCAGCCGACGCTGCGCGGCCGCATCGTGCTCACGATCCACGTGCTGCCGTCGGGCTACGGCCAGGTCCAGCTCGAGACCACCGCGACATCGGGGATGGCGCCAGTCGCCGACTGCATGAAGCAGCAGCTCCAGACCATGCACACCAGCCCGACCGGCGCGACGCTGCGCGTGCCGTTCGTGTTCACTCCCACTTGATGTCGATCTGACACAGCTCGTCGCCGCGGGTGCGGCACTTCGCTTCCTCGACGATCGGCCGCTTGCCGCCCGACAGCTCGACCGAGCGCTCGACCCAGCCCATCACCGACAGGCAATGGGCCTGGTGCGGCGTCGCGAAGCCGTGCACGCGCAACACCGCGCCACGCGAGCCGCGGGTGTGGATCTCGCAGTAACCGGAGTCGTAGTGCGCGCTCCACAGCCGGACGCCGCGGCCGAGGATCCAGTGCACGCTCCCGATCTTGTAGAACAGGCGGTAGATCGTCGTCAGATTCGCGTCGGCGCCGCGCCGACCGAGCTCGCGCACGAGCGCGAGGTCGCCGGTGCCGAACAAACGGTCGATCGTGACGTTGAGCTCGACAAACTGATCGAACGGATACCACTTGGCCTTGTCGATCCGGCTCTCGATCGTGGCACGCAGGTCGGGCGAAACCTGCTTCGTCAGCCGAGCGAGCCCGGCCGCGCCGTGCCCGAGCTCGACCCAGAGAACGCGCGAGGACAGCGCGCTTCCCTTCACGTTGGGCATGGAACTACAGTACGCCGCGTGAAGCCGCAGGATCCAATCGCTCGCCTCGAAGAAATGGAAGCCCGAGCCCAGGTGGCCGGCGGCGAGGCGCGCATCGCCAAGCAGCACGAGGCCGGGAAGCTGACCGCGCGCGAGCGGATCGCGGCGCTGCTCGACGACGGCAGCTTCGTCGAGCTCGACAAGTTCGTGACGCACCGCTGCGGCGATTTCGGCATGCAGGACCAGAAGATCCTCGGCGACGGCGTCGTGACCGGCCACGGCACGGTCGACGGCCGCCCGGTGTGCGTGTTCGCGCAGGACTTCACGGTGTTCGGCGGCTCGTTGTCGGGCGCCTACGCCCAGAAGATCTGCAAGGTCATGGACCTCGCGACCAAGATCGGGTGCCCGGTCGTCGGCCTCAACGACTCGGGTGGCGCGCGCATCCAGGAGGGGGTCGAGTCGCTCGCCGGCTACGCCGACATCTTCCTGCGCAACGTGCTGACCAGCGGCGTCGTGCCACAGCTGTCGGCGATCATGGGCCCGTGCGCGGGCGGCGCCGTCTACTCGCCGGCGATCACCGACTTCATCCTGATGGTCGATCGCACGTCGTACATGTTCATCACCGGCCCCGAGGTGATCAAGACGGTGACGCACGAGGAGGTCACGAAGGAGGCGCTCGGCGGCGCGGCCACGCACGGGTCGCGGTCGGGCGTCTCGCACTTCACCGAGCCCGACGAGCTGGCATGCGTCGCGCGCATCCGCGAGCTGCTCTCGTTCATGCCCGGCAACAACCAGGAAGACCCGCCGGTGCGCGCGACGAAAGATCCCGCGGATCGCGCCGAGGCCGCGCTCGACTCGGTCGTGCCGCACGAGTCGAACAAGCCGTACGACATCAAGAAGATCATCAGCGCGGTCGTCGACGACGGGAAGTTCGTCGAGGTCCACAAGGACTACGCGAAGAACATCGTGTGCGGCTTCGCGCGCTTCGACGGGCAGCCGGCCGGCATCGTCGCGAACCAGCCCGCGCACCTCGCGGGCTGCCTCGACATCGACGCGTCGATCAAGGCCGCGCGGTTCGTGCGGTTCTGCGACTGCTTCAACATCCCGCTCGTGACGTTCGTCGACGTGCCGGGCTTCCTGCCGGGCACGAACCAGGAGTACGGCGGCATCATCAAGCACGGCGCGAAGCTCCTGTACGCGTTCGCCGAGGCGACGGTTCCGAAGATCACCGTGATCACGCGCAAGGCGTACGGCGGCGCGTACGACGTCATGGCGAGCAAGCACATCCGCGCCGACGTCAACGTGTCGTACCCGGCCGCCGAGATCGCGGTGATGGGCCCCGAAGGCGCGGTCAACATCATCTTCCGCGGCGAGCTCGACAAGATCCGCGACGAAGCCGCGCGCGCCGAGGCCCGCGCGAAATTCACCGACGACTATCGCGACACGTTCGCGAACCCCTACAAGGCCGCGTCGCTCGGCTACATCGACGAGATCATCCGCCCACGCGACACGCGCTGGACGATCGTGCGCTCGCTGCGCATGCTCGCGAACAAGCGGCAAGCCAACCTGCCGCGCAAGCATGGCAACATTCCGCTTTGAAGAGGGAGAATTACCGCCAGGGCGCCAGCCAGAGCGCCAAGACGCCAGCAGAGAGTGGATGGGGCCCGATCCACTTCTCCTGGCGCCTTGGCGTCTCTGGCGCCTTGGCGGTAACTCTTCTCTTCGCCTGTCATCACGCGCGGCAGGTGTCGCTCGCGCCGCTGCCGCCGGCGGCGTACTCGCATTACCTCGCCGGCAAGCTCGCGCTCGAGACCGGCGATGCGGCGGCGGCCTCCGACGAGCTCGCCGCGGCGGCCGCGGCTGCGCCCGACCAGCCGATGATCGCGGTCGAGGAGGCACGCGCGCTCGCGAAGGCCAAGCTCCCCGACGAGGCGCGCGCGGTGCTCGCGAAGACGCGCGCGCAGTGGCCCGACCACGCGCAGGTGTGGCTCGCGTCGGGCGAGCTGCTCGAGAAGTCGGTGCCCGTCGAGGCCGCCGTCGCGTACAAGCGCGCGATCGAGCTCGAGCCGACCGACGAGCGCGCGTACCTCGGCATCGCGCGCATCGAGCTCGCCGCGCAACACCCGCGGCGCGCCGAGGCGATCCTGCGCCAGCTCGTGGCTCACGTCCCGGCCTCGGTCGAGGGCCGCTACCGGCTCGCGCAGCGGCTGTACGCGCGCGATGCGCTCGCCGACGCGATCGGCCAGCTCCGCGTGGTGCTCGAGCTCGATCCCGATCAGCTCGACGCGCGCCTCGACCTCGCACGCGCGCTGCGCCGCACCGGCAAGCTCGCCGAGGCGATCGTGCAGACGCGCAGCGCGTTCGATCGCGCGGCCCAGCCGCTCGACATCGCCGAGGAGCTGTTCTGGCTCCTGTGCGAGGCCGACGACATGCAGGCCGCGGTCGATCTCCTGACGCTGCTCGACGACGATCGCAGCGACGCCGACACGCTCGCCACGGTCGCGCGCCTCGACATCGGCCTCGGCCGCCTCGCGGCGGCAACCGCGATCGCGGACCGCCTCGACGCGATGGATACCGGCATCGCGAAGCTCGTGCGCGTGGAGCTCCTGCTCGCGAACCACGACGACGCCGGTGCCGCGCAGCTCGCGACCGGCATCGCGGCGAGCACGCCGGCCGCGATCGAGGCCACGCGCGCGCTCGCCGATGCCGCGCTCACCGCCGGCGACGGTGCACGCGCGAAGCAGCTGATCGCTCCGCTCGCGAAGGACGACGACGAGCGCGCGTTCGTCGACGCGCGCGTGCGCGCGCGCGCGCACGACGTGCCGGGCGCGCTCGCGCTGCTCGAGAGCCTCATCCGCGCGCATCCCGACCACGTCGCCGCGCTCAACCTCGCCGGCTACTTGCTCGCCGACGCCCACTTGCGGCTACCCGACGCCGAGCGTTACCTCACCCGCGCGCGCGAGCTCGCCCCCGGCGATCCGGCGATCCTCGACAGCTGGGGCTGGTTGCTCTACGCGCAGGGCAAGGCGCGCGAGGCGGTCGGGGTGCTCGAGCACGCGGCGCGGTTCGCGCCGCGCGAGCACGACATCCTCGTACACCTCGACGCCGCACGCCGCGCAGCGCGTGATACGATGCGGCCATGATGCGTGCGTGCGTGCTCGCGCTCGTGCTTGCGGTTGGCTGCAAGAACGGGCCGTCGCAGGATCAGTGCAAGCAGTTGCTCGACCACATGGTCGACCTCGAGTTCAAGAAGGCCTCGGCCGCCGCGTCGAGCGACGCGCTCAAGGCCGAGATCGCGAAACAAAAGGGGCTCGTGACCGACAAGGTCTCGAACGAGTTCATCGACACGTGCACGAAGAAGATGGCGAAGGCGCGCGTCGAGTGCGCGCTCGCCGCGAACGAGCTCGACGGCGACAACGGCGCGTCGAAGTGCGACGACGCTAAGTAGCCGGTCGCCGCCGGCGAAGGCGCAAGAGGCGCACCTTCGCGATGAACCACAGCCGGCGATAGAACTGCCGGAGATACACGCTCTGGATCAGCACGACGAGCGCGATCGCGACCGCGCGCACGCCCTCGGTGCGGCGATACAGGCGCTCGACGTCGAACGGCACGTCGGGATCGGGCGTGTGGATGTCCTTGTAGAAGATGTCGAACGCGAGCGTGACGCCGAGCTCGTTGAAGATCAGCGCGAGCCCGATGCCGTAGGCGTACGCGACGAGCGTGCGCAGGCGCGGGCGGAACGTCAGCAGCGCGGTGGCCGCCGACACCACGAGCAGCGCAAATCCAGTAACGTACGCGGCGCGGAGGATCCCGCGCGGCGCGACGTCGAACCGGAACGACGCGTAGACGACGAGCCGCACCGCGACGAGCGTCAGCACGAACGCGAGCAGCGTCTTGAACAGGACGTCGCGCTTGCGCTCGACGACGAGCGTGCGCCATATGCGGCGGATCGAGTCGACCTGCCGCCCCGGCGCGGCGTCGGATGCGGGTGCGGCTTCGCGCGCGGACAGCAGCGCGTCGACCGTGCGGTCGGCATCGGCGAGGCGCGCCCCGAGCGTGCGCGTCAGCGCGAGCGCGACCTCGGGGCGGCGCTCGCGCAGGTGATCGAACACGTCGTCGGGAATCACCAGCGCGTCGACGGTCTCGAGCGCGCGCACGGTCGCCGACCGCAGGCCGCCGGTCAGCGATGACATCTCGCCGAACGCGCCGCCGCGCTCGAGCGTGCGCAGGAGCTTGCGCTCGCCGCGCCGCGGCTCGACGTAGACCTCGGCGCGCCCGCTCGCGAGCACGAACACGTCGGCGCCGGTCTCGAGCTCGGACACGATCGTGTCGCCCGCCGCGTAACGAACCTCGCGCGTCGCCGCGAGCAGCTCGGCGAGCGTCGCGTCGTCGAGCGGCGCGAGAAACTCGACCGCGCGCAACGCGCCGATGCGGTCGTCGGTCATCGCGCGCCTCGCAGGTTGAGCCAGCCGCGCCGCACCAGCGCGGCCCAGAACCGCCCGAACCACACGAGCTGCGCGAGCACGGCCGCGGCGACGCCTGCCGCGATCAAGCTCATCCGCTGCGCGTATTCCGGGTCGAGGTTCCAGAACAGCGCGAACTCGTCGAACACGAGACCCGCGCCGAGCCCGAACACGAACGCGAGCCCGCGCAACATCCGGCGGCCGAGCGGCGCGAGCGCGACGAGCCCGACGACGCCGATCAGGAACAGCCCGTAGTTGAAGTGATGGATGTGCATCGGGTTGGGGTCGTTGCCCGGCACGAGCGCGAACAGGCGCTTCTCGAGCCCGTACTTGAGGATCAGGTGCACGATCAGGCGCGCGCCCCCGAGCGACGCGACGAATCCGACCAGCATCCAGAACGCGGGCTCGGCGCCGCGTTCGACGACGAGGCGCCGGAACAGGCCGCGCGGCGTCGTGCGGGTGATCCGCGCGCCGCGTTTCTGCCGCGCGGCGCGCCGCTCTTCGATCGCGGCCGCGAGCTCGGCGGCGGGCAGGTTCGCGGCGTGGAGCTCGAGCAGCTGGCGCAGGAAGTCGTCGCGCACGCGCAGCTCGTCGGCGAGCGCGCGCGCGAGCGGCAGCGCGATCACCGGGAACTCGGCGAGCACCTGCTCGAACGTCGCGCGATCGATCACCGCGATCGTCGCGGAGCCGCGCCCGGCGGCGAGCGCGAACGGCTGGCACTCGCCGGTCGCGAGCGCGTGCATGCCGAACGCGTCGCCCTCGATCATCCGCGCGCGCAGCGCGCCGTGCGCCTCGATCACTTCGATGTCGATCTCGCCGCTCACGACGACCGCCATGCGCGGCGCGGCATCGGGCGGCTCGCGCGTACCGGCGGCGAGCTCGCGCACGGTGAACCGGCGCGCGATGCGACCGAGCTCGTCGGGCCGGAGCGGCTCGAACAGCGCGAGTTGCCGCAAGACCAGCTCGAGCGCGAACACGCCCGTTCTTACACCGTCTAGCCGCGCAGCGCTGCGACGACGGCCTCGGCGACCCGTTCGCCGACGGCCGGCGCCGCGGTCGCGCCGTGCCCGCCGAGCCCGGCGGCCCACACCAGCCACGGCCGATCGCGATCGCGGCCGAGCCGCATCTTGCGATCCGGCGTGTACGCGCGCTGGCACGCCCAGCGCCGCGTGATGCGCGCCGCCGCCAGCTCCGGCGTCGTGTCGTCGAGCAGCTTGCGCAGGTGCTCCTCGCCGACGAGATCGGGGTCCTGATGCCCGGGTTCGCTGCGCGACGCGTCGCACGGCGACACGAGGATGCCGGCCGCGTCGCCGCGCAGGTACATCTCGCCGGAACCGAGGTGCCACAGCCACGGCGCCTGCGGTGCGGCCTCCGCCTCGAGGATGAAGACGTGACGCTTGTACGACAGCAGCGGCTCGTCGCCGGTGAGCCCGCCCGCCCACGCGCCCGACGCGTCGACGACGACGCGCGCGGCGAGCACGCCGCGCGCGGTGGTCACGCGGCCGGCCTCGACCGCGGTGACGCGCGCGCCGAGTGCGACCTGCGCGTCGGCGGCGAACAGACGCAGGAGCGGCTGCACCGCGATCACGCCGTCGCTCGGCACCGCGATCGCGCGCTCGACGCGCAGCTCGGCCAGCTGCGGCCAGCCCGCGAGCACGCCGGCACGGTCGAGCGGCTGGACCGCGACGCCGTGCTTGGCCGCGCGCGCCAGGTAGGCCTCCGCGAGCGCCGCGTCGTCGAAGGTCATCACGCTGCCGGTCTCGCGCCAGTGCGGCGTCTCGCGCATCAGTTGCGCGCCGCGGACGGCGAGCGCGGCGGTGTCGTCGTCCTCGGCGAGCTGGCGGCCGAGCCCGGCGCTGCGCCCGCTCGCGAACCGCCCGATCTCGGCTTCGCGTTCGAGCACGATCGCGTCGGCGACGCCGCGCCGGCGCAACGCCCAGGCCGTCGCCAGCCCGGCAAACCCGCCCCCGATGATGGCGACGTCGACGCGTTCCGGCAGCTCGGCCACGAGGCCTTGTAGCACACGACGCGGTTGCGGCAGACTCGAACCATGCCGCGTTTGATCCGCCTCGATACCGGAGACGCGATCGGGACCATCAACGACAAGCAGCTCGCGTTCCTGGTCGATCAGCTCGAAGAAGAGCACGACACCGACAAGGACTACTACATCGATCGCGACACGCTCGAGCTGCTCTCCGACAACGGCGCCGACGCCGAGCTGCTCGAGATCCTCGAGAAGGCCATGGGCGACGACGACGAGATCGATATTGCATGGGAGTAACCGCGCGGGTGCGTCGCTAACCGCGCAGGCTCTTCGCGATCGCCCCCGGCGTGATCTTCTGCCAGCTCGCGAGCAGCGCCGCGGTCACCGCGAGCGCGGCGCCGCCGACGACGATCATGTGCGGCACGTGCGCCATCGCGGGCACGAGCGCGGCCACGCCGAACCCGGCTGCGATCCCGAGGCCGCACGACACGACGATGCCGATCGTGCCGCTGACGTATTCGCGGATCGGCAGGCCGATCGTGCGCACGACGAGATACGCGAGCGCGGCGAACGCGAGCGGGTAGCCGATCGCCCACGACACCGCGACCGACAGGAAGCCGAGGCGGTCGCCGAGCACGACCGCGCCGAGCCAGAACGACCCGGGCACGCAGATCGTCGCGACGACCATGTAGCGCAACGTGAGCTCGGGCCGGCCGACGCCGTCGAGCAGCGGCGGGCCGAGGAAACCGAGCGCGCGGAAGAAGCCCATCACGCACAGGAGCCGCGCGGCGGTCGCGGCCAGATCCAGATCCGCCGGCTTCCACCCGCGATAGAACGCGTGCAGGAAGTCGGGAATCACGAGCAGGATCAGCGCGACGAACGGCAGGATCGCGATCAGGTTCAGCCGCGTGAACTTGATCAGCTGCTCGATCAACGCGCGCGGCTCGTTGCGCAGGCGCGCGAACGTCGGGAACGCGACGTCGATGACGACGTTCGCGATCGTCTTGACCGGCTCGAGCACGATCTGATCGGCGAGCGTGTAGATGCCGGCCGCCGCCGCGCCGAAGAAGTAGAGGATGATCGGCACGTCCATGCTCGTGTAGAGCTGGTACAGCACCTGGCTGGCGGCCGCGCGCGCCCCGAACCGCACGTACTCGGTGACCTCGCGCGGGCGAAACACGAGGCGCGGCACGAACGGGTGGCGCGCCTGCATGATCACGCCGAACACGACCGCGCGGACGAGCGCGGCGAACACCCAGCACCACACCGTCGCGCCGGCCGCGGCAAACGCGATGCGCGCGCCCGATTCCGCCAGATGCGCGACGACGCGCGCCTTCGCGATGTCGGAGAACCGCAGCTCCTTGCGCAGGAGCGCGAACGGGATCGAGTAGACGTTCTGCAGCACGAGCTTGCCGCCGTAGGCGACGAGCAGCCAGCCGACGGTCGGTTCGCCCTGCAACCAGCCGTAGAGCGGCCCGAGCCCGAGCAGAAGCACGAACAACCCGCCCGACACGAGCAAGTTGAACCAGAACACCGTCGAGACGCGCTCGGGCGTGTGATCGTCGCGCTGGATCAGCGCCGCCGTCACGCCGAGGTCGGCCATGTAATCGAGCGCGGTGTAGAACGCGCCGGCGCCGAACGCGATGCCGAGATCCGCCTTCGGGATCCACAGCGCGATCACCAGGACCTGCGAGAGCAAGTCCGCGATCGCGATCACCGCCTGCGCCCCCGCCGCCCACGCCACGCCGCGCGCGACCTTCGTGCTCAGGCCAGGGCCGCTACCCGACACTGCCTCGCTGATACCACGAGTCGTGCTAGCGTGCCGCGATGGCCCGCGAGGCGCGCGCGCCGCAGGTCGCGCCCGAGCACTACGACTTCGAGCGCTACGACGACGCCGAGCGCTGGATGTCGTACTGGCACCAGCTGCGCGCCGTGCTCGCGGTTCACCCGAAAACCGTGCTCGAGATCGGGGCCGGCTCGGGCGTGTTCGGCGATTACCTCAAGCGCGCGGGCGTGCACGTCGAGACGTTCGACCTCGACGCGACGCGCGGCGCCGATCACGTCGGCGATGTCGCGCACCTCGACGACGTTCTGCCCGCGGGCCGCACCTACGACGCGGTGTGCGCGTTCCAGGTGCTCGAGCATCTGCCGCTCGATGACTTCGAGCCGTGCCTCGCGCAGCTCGCGCGGCGCGCGAAGCCGCACGTGTTCCTGTCGCTGCCGTATCGCGGCCTGCGCGTGCGCTGGGCGTTGTGGTGGGGCGATCACTTCTTCACGCTCGGCGGGAAGCTCATGCTGCCGTGGCGCCACCGGCCGATTCCCGAGCACCACTGGGAGCTCGGCTATCCGATCACGGCGAAGAAGATCACGCGGCGGATCGAGAACCACCTCGATGTCGTATCGCGCGGGTTCGTTCGCGAGAACCCGTACCACTACATGTGGCACCTCACATCGCGGTAGGCGCGGCCATGTACGCGACCGACGCGTCCTTGAGCTGATCGCCGTCGGTGTCGAGATCGGTCTGGTCGCCCGCGCCGGTGCCGAACGTCATGCCGGCGACGCCGGCGCCGATCAGATCCGGCACGTGGCCGAAGAAGTAGTGCACGCGGTTGTCGCGCCAGTGCATGTCGGTGCCGCCGCACGTATCGGACGGCACGCCGAGCGGCGTCTGCCATTCGAGCGCGGGCCGCTGCAGCTCGGCGGTCAGCGCGGTCACCCACTGCACGTGCTGCGCGAAGTTCGGCAAGGTCGCGTTGGTCTCGTCCCAGTACACCGGGCCGCGCGTGCCGCTCGTGACCGAGCACGTCGTGCCGCCGCCATCGGTCTCCCAGAAGCCGGCATCGCGGTCGAGCGTCTCGACGGTGACGAAGTCGGTCTGATCTGCGCCCACCGAGACCAAGAAGTCGGCGACGGTCTTGCCCGAGCCGTCGATGTCGGCGTCCGGATCGGTGACGTCGTAGTAGTCACCCCACATCGACGCGTGGAAGCCGATGCGCGCGGCCGGCGCGTACATGCGCGCGAGCGTGATGACGCAGCCGAGCAGGCCGGTCACGGTCTGCGGCGCGCTCGGGCACTCGGGCACGTTCACCGCGGCCGGAAACTGGTCGGGCGGCTTGCCGGCGCTCGCGCGCTGCATCAGGTAGCCGAAGAAGTCGGGCTCGAACTGCACGGCCGCGGGCTGGCCCGACGCGGTGATCTTCTGGAACAGGAGGCGCACGTCCGACAGGTACTGCGTCATGCGCGTTCCGTCGGCGAGGATCGCGTCGTTGTTGTTCTCGAGCTCGAGCGCGAGCTGGTAGTAGGTGAACATCGACGTGACCATGTGCATCGCGTCGGTCTGCGCGAAGTACAGCGGGTAGTCGCCGTCGGTGTTCCAGGTCGGCCAGCCGTTCTCGTCGCCGTAGCCGTCGAGGTACGCGTAGTGCAGATCCATCGGCACGTCGTGCGTGTACGGGCCGGAGTTGTCGTTGCCGACGCCGATCATGTAGTTGCCGACGCCGCGCAGATCGATCGCGAGCTGGCGCTGGCGATCGCGCAGCGTGAGCGGGCCGCCGTCGCCACCGCCACCGCCCGCGCCGTCGACCGGCATGCTGTGATGCGGACCGTTGCTGCACGCCGCGACGAGCACGACGGCGATCACCCCACGACGCATCGGTCCATCTTACGCCGCGCGCCGGCCGCGAAACACGGTGAAATGCAGGAGCAAGAGCGCGACGTTGACGGCGGCGATCGCGAGCCCGTGGCCGATCACCCAGTACGGGAAGCCGGCGAGGCACGCGATCATCCACACGAACACGAACGTGTCGCGGCGCCCGAACGAACGGATCCACGTGATCGGTGACTTCGGATCGTAGACGTCGTCGGCGGTGACCTTGTCGGACTCGAACCAGAACCGGAACGCGAACACGTCGCCGGTGCCGGTGCGGCGGAACACGTCGAGGTAGGTGACGAGCGACACCAGCACGCGGCCGCCGCCGGCCGCGGCGCCGAGCCACGCCCAGATCCCGCCGAGGCCGTGACCGATCGCGACGAGGAACAGGTTGTCGACGATGTCGTCGCTGAGGTTGTCGAGCCACTGGCCGAGCTTCGAGTACTGGTAGCGCAGGCGCGCGAGCTCGCCGTCGCACGAGTCGAGGATCGAGTTGAACTCGAGCAGGACGCCGGCGAGCGCGGTCATGACGTAGGTGCCGCGGCTCGCGCACAGCGACGCGGTCAGCCCGACGAGGATCGCCGCGATCGTGACGTGATTCGGCGTGAGCGCGAGCGAGCGATGCGCGAGCACGCGCGTGATCCGCATCGAGAACCGCCAGTTGACGAGCGCGTCGACCGGGCCTTCGAACGACTTGTTCATGCGGCGGATCAGCGCCCACTCGGCGCGGCGACGCGCGTCGTCGTCGACGAGCTCGATGCCGGCGATCACGTCGGCGCGCTCGACGCGTGCGCCTTCGGGTGCGGCGCTGCCCGGGGCGACGTATTCGACCGGAATCGGCAGCGGCCGCGCGATCTCGATCGGCGCGGCGGCGACCACCGCGCGCGTCGCGCCCGCCTTCGCGACCTCGCGGATGCGGCGCTCGAGCGCGGTGAGCCCGCCGACGAGCTGCGCGTGGCGCTCGCCGGTGGTCTCGAGAAACGCGACGGTGCCGGTCACGCCTCACAGATTCGCAAGATCGATCTTCGCCGTCCAGATGTCGGTGGGCCCGAGGATCGCGCGCGCCCACGGCGGGTCTTCCTCGAGGTTGCTCGAGTAGTACGAGACGAGAAACTGGGAGGTCTTCGGATCGCCGACCGGGATCGGCACGATGCCGGCGTACGACGTGTCGCCCGCCGACGGAAAATGCCCGTGATCGATGAACTCGAACGGCCCGGTCTCGTTCTTGTAGGTGATCTCGTAGAGGTCGGTGCGCTTGCGGTTCTGAGTCTCGAGGAAGTGGAAGCGCGCGACGAAGAACAGCCGCTTGTTCCAGAAGAACGCGAGTGGCCCGTCGAGGCGCGCGCCGTCGAGCTCGTACGTGCAGTCGAACGCGGCGTACGGCGGCGGCGCGGTGCACACCTTCGTGCGCAGCCGGCCCATGCTGCCGAGCAGCTCGTCGTTCGTGCCGTCCATGCGCACGAACGCGAGCAGGTTGCCGGAGGGCAGGAACACGAGCTCGGTCTCGACCGGCGTGTCGTCGGAGATGCCGTAGACCTGCGCTCCGAGGTTCCAGGTCTGGCCGTCGATCGACGAGAACAGCGAGACGCTGGTATCGCCGTCGTGATACGCGGCCGAGTAGTAGGTGCCGTCGGCGCCCTGGCGCACGCGCCAGAACGACCACTGTTCGGGGCCGATCGGCGTGAGCGGCCCCCACGTCATGCCGGCGTCGGGCGAGACCGTGTTGATCGAGATCGAGTCGACGTTGGAGTCACGATCGGAGGTGACGGGCAGGCGGGTGATCGCCTTGATCGCGAGCGAGCCGTCGGGCATGACGTAGAAGCACGGGTCGCGCAGGTCGCGGTCGGTCGGCGCCGGGATGATCGCGATGACGTGAAACGTGTCACCGTTATCGTCCGAGCGATAGACGTGCAGCGAGCTGTTCGGCCCTAGCACCTGGCTCTCGGCGGTGCGATGGACGAGGAAGATCGCGCCGTCGTAGGTCGTGAGGTCGGTGTTCTCGTCGTGGTCGCACAGCCAGTCGCGGCAGTCTTCGTTCGTCTCGAGGAAGCCGTTGACGAGGATGTGCGACTCGCGCAGCCAGCCCTTGCCGTCGCACGCGGCGAGGCACGCCGTCAGGACGATCAACCGCCAGCTCACGCGCGGACCCTAAGCGAGCCGCCGTGCTCCGACAACGAGAATCGTCGTCAGTTCAATAACCCGGGCGGACTTCGGTTTCGGTGATGGCCTTTGCGACGACATTTGCGTCGTGTGCAAGGAGAGTCATCCCCATGTCTGTCGCGCCGAATGTCGTGTTTCCCGGCGGGATGTTGCAGATCAAGAACAGACCCGCTGCCATCGACGAGAACCCGCCGAGATTGACGGGTGTCTTGCCAACCATCGTGCCATTTTGCTTTGCAGTCACGGCCACCGTGGCGTCGGTGATCGTTTTCCCTGTGCAATCTGTGACCACAACGACGGCTGCGCCGTCCGTATTCGTGTTGCTACAACCAGCGAAGCCGAGCACCGTCGACGAGGCTGTGATCGCTGGAACGTTGGATACGTCCGCAGTGATCGGTGCAGCTGGATACGCATAGATCGCCAGGTCCGTCGAGTACGTGATGTGAAGATAAGCAGGGAGGGGCGTTCCGCCGGTCTGAAGCGGTCCGGCTGAGAATGCGCCGGTCGAATCGGTTGTCACCGTCGCAAGCAGGTTCGCGTTCATGCAGTCCGAGACGCAGGCATCAACTGTGGCTCCGGGCGCTGGCGTAATGCTCGGGGTCAGATTCATGATCGCCACGTCCGAGACCGTCCCCGAAAACGAGACTTGAGCATTCGCGGTCGTTGGCGCGCTGTCACCGAGGCATGAGAACGGTCCGGGCGCGTCCGTGTAGACCTTTGCGTCGATGCCAGTGCCGGGTGCATCGACTCCGCCGCCGCCACCGCCACCGCCACCGCCACCGCCACCTCCGCCGCCGCTCTTACTGCCACAGGCTGCCAAGACGAGCGCAAGGCTGGCGCAGACGGATAGCTTCCCCATACCTTCGTCGTACCACCGGATGGGGCCGAGACTCCACGGCATTCGTCGCTTGTGATGCGGATCGCGGAGGTGCCGCAAAACCCACATCCACACCTCACGACGGCTCTACACGCGCCGCAGCACGACCGCGTGCTCGGCCTTGGGGCGGTCGCCGAAGGCGCGGCGCTCGGCGGCCCCCAGCATGGGGCGCTCTTGCGAGGCCCACGCCTCCAGGACGAGGTCGCCGGGCAACGCGTCGCGCAAGTCGTCGAGGGCATAGAGCGCGCGGCCGCGGGCGAGCGAGTCGCCGATGACGAGGGCCGCGGCGCGCCCGGGGCCCAGCGCGCGCGCGATCGCGCCGACGACGGCGGCGAGCGCGGAGCGCCAGGCGGCGTATGCGGCCGGGGCGTCGTCGTCGAACGCGCGGCGCGGGCCGAGCTCGCCCTCGTCGAGGGCGCGGTGGCGCAAGCCCAGGAAGTCGAAGCGCAGGCGCTGGTGCTCGGCGTAGTCGTACGTGCCGGCGTACGGCGGCGACGTGACCACGCCGCACGCGGTGCCGTCGGGGACGAGGTCGCCGAGCCCGCGCGCGTCGTGCTCGAACACCTCGGGCAAGCTCGCGTGCACGCGCGACAGATCGGCCAGGCCCGCGACCAGCAAATCGGCGCGCTGCGCGAACAGCCGCGCCGCCGCGCCGCGCGCGACGTGGCGCTCGACCCAGGTCGGATCGGTGTCGCTCGCGCGCGACGACACCTTGTAGAGCACGGCCGACAAGCACGCGAGCAAGACGTCGGCGAGCTCGGCGTCGCGCGCGCGCAGCTCGTCGATGCGCGCCGCGATGTCTTCGAGCTCGCGCCGCACGTGCGGCGCGAACCAGCGCGCGAGCCGGCGATTGCGCGCGTTCGGATCGAACCCGGCCGGCCCGCGCAGCTTCGCAGCCGCGGCACCGGA